>MDSV01122908.1_pt1 | contig 17663 bp, 20 predicted proteins | sample 810851 | NCBI WGS metagenome assembly MDSV01 (sample SAMN05326640, study PRJNA326480) | marine metagenome | isolation source: seawater | place: Atlantic Ocean: North East | collected 2012 | reverse complement strand
GAAAAAACAGTTTTAATAGGTATACTTAATCCTTATGAAAATAAAAAATATTTTAATTCATTAAATAATAAAAAAATAACATCTTGTTGTATGGAGCTTATTCCAAGAATTAGTAGAGCGCAAAGTATGGATGTTTTATCATCTCAAGCGAATTTAGCTGGTTATAGAAGTGTAATTGATGCAGCTGAGCAATTTGGAAAAGCTTTTCCAATGATGATGACAGCTGCGGGAAGGGTAAATCCTGCCAAAGTTATGGTATTAGGTGTAGGTGTGGCTGGTTTGCAAGCAATTGCAACTGCAAAAAGGTTAGGTGCTGTAGTTTCAGCAACTGATGTTAGGTCGGCCACTAAAGAGCAAGTAGAGAGTCTTGGTGGGAAATTTATTATGGTTGAAGATGAAGAGTCTACCAGTGCGGAAACTAAAGGTGGTTATGCTAAAGAAATGAGTGAAGAATACAAGATAAAGCAAGCTAAACTTATTGCCGAGACAATAGCTAAACAAGATATAGTTATTTGTACTGCACTAATTCCTGGTAAAACAGCACCAGTTTTAATTACACAAGAGATGGTGGAGTCTATGTCCTCTGGTTCTGTCGTTGTTGATTTAGCTGTTGAGGCTGGAGGAAACTGCCCTTTAAGTAAACTTGGAGAGATCATTGTTCATAATGGTGTAAAAGTTATTGGATATGCAAATGTGCCAGGAAAAGTGGCAAAAGATGCTTCAGCTTTATATGCAAAAAATATCTTTAATTTTTTAAGTTTGATTATAAGTAAGGAAGAAAAAAAAATTAACCTTAATTGGGATGATGAAATTGTTAATGCAGTTGTCTTAACTAATGATGGTAAATTAAGATTGGAGCAGTTTAGTTAATATGGAAGCTCATGGTTCAGAAGTTTTTGTTATTGGTTTAACAGTTTTTTTTCTAGCTTGTATTATTGGATATTATGTAGTTTGGTCAGTAACACCAGCACTACATAGCCCTTTGATGGGAGTTACCAATGCTATCTCAAGTGTTATAATTGTTGGTGCAATTCTTGCAGCAGGACCTTTAGGTCATGATACATCAAAAATTTTTGGGATAATAGGAGTTATACTTGCTTCAATAAATATTTTTGGTGGTTTTATTGTTACCTACAGAATGTTGTCTATGTTTAAGAAAAAACCAAAAAAAGAAAAAAGGATTAAATAGATGTCAGCAAATATGGTTGCAGTGTTATATTTAATATCAGCTTTATTATTCATATTTGCTTTAAGAGGTTTATCTCACCCTGAATCTTCAAGATTAGGTAATATTTTTGGAATAACAGGTATGATTATTGCTATAGTCACAACACTTATGTTTAAATCAGTTCTTAGTTATGTGGAGATAGGTGCTGCCATACTTGTAGGAGGGGCAATTGGGACATTTATAGCACTTAGAATAGAAATGACCGCATTACCTCAACTAGTTGCTGCTTTTCATAGTTTAGTAGGAATAGCTGCAGTATTTGTAGCTGCAGCAGCATTTTATGATCCTGCTTCTTTTGGAATTGGAAATTTTGGTTCAATCGGTATGAGCAGTTTAATTGAAATGAGTATAGGTACTTTTATTGGTGCAATAACATTTTCTGGTTCAATTTTAGCCTTTGGTAAACTTCAAGGAACTGTTTCAGGTAAACCTATTGTATTTAAGTTTCAACATACAATAAATGCGTTGATTCTTATTCTTATTGTATTTCTGATTATTATGTTTGTTATCAGTCAATCACCAAGTATTTTTTGGACTATTGTTGCCGTTTCAATAATATTAGGTTTTTTAGTTGTCATTCCAATTGGTGGGGCAGATATGCCAGTTGTAGTGTCAATGCTAAATTCTTATTCTGGTTGGGCAGCATGTGGAATTGGTTTTACCCTAAGTAATAATCTTTTAATTATTACAGGTGCTCTTGTTGGTGCGTCAGGTGCGATTCTAAGCTACATCATGAGTAAAGGAATGAACAGGTCGATTATAAGTGTTGTATTGGGAGGATTTGGTGGAGAGCAAGCAGCGAGTAATACCAGTGATAATTCTGATAAAGTAGTTAAACAAGGTAATGCAGAAGATGCGGCCTACATTATGAAAAATGCTGACTCCGTTATTATTGTGCCAGGATATGGAATGGCCGTAGCTCAAGCGCAACATGCTCTTAGAGAAATGGGTGATATATTAAAAAAAGAAGGAATTAATGTAAGATATGCAATACATCCAGTTGCTGGAAGAATGCCGGGTCATATGAATGTTTTATTAGCTGAAGCTAATGTTCCTTATGAGGAAGTTTTAGAGTTAGATGAAATTAACCATGATTTTCCAATGACAGAGGTATCGTTCGTTATTGGAGCAAATGATGTAACTAACCCTGCTGCTAAAACGGATGAGACATCACCAATTTATGGAATGCCAATACTTGATGTAGAAAAATCACAAACCGTTCTTTTTATTAAGAGGTCAATGGCAACTGGTTATTCTGGGGTTGATAATGAGTTATTTTACAGAGATAATACCACGATGCTTTTTGGCGATGCAAAAAAAATGTGTGAGGATATTGTTAAAAGTTTAGGTTAAGAATTATTTCTTCGAGCAGTTTTTCTAGATCTTCTAATATTCTCTTCTTTTTCTCTAGCTCTTTTAAGACAAGGTTTTTCAAAGTGTTTTCTTAACTTCATTTCTTTATAAAGTCCTTCTCTTTGCATTTTTTTCTTAAGACTTCTAATGGCTTGCTCAACATTATTATCTTTTACATTTACAAATAGTGTCATAATTGAGAGGGCATTTAGCACATACTAATAGTTAATGCAAATACTGAAATTTATCTAAAAATATTGGTATAATATCTTTTTATGACTATATGATAATAGTGGCGATATTAAAAATAGCAAAACTAGGTCATCCAATCTTAGTAAAAAAAACTAATGAAATTAATGACTTAAATAAAGTTGATCTAAAAAAAATTGTATTAGATATGTCTGAAACAATGTTAGACGCTAATGGTATAGGTCTTGCTGCCCCTCAGGTTCATCTCTTGCATAGATTGTTTATCTGTAGAAATTCAGACTTTGATGAAAAGGATAAAATCAATATTTCAGTCTTTATCAACCCATCAGTTGATAAAATTTCTAATGAAACAGAAGATGACTGGGAAGGATGCTTGTCTATTCCAGGCATGTTAGGTCTAGTGAGAAGATACAAGCATATAAAATACTCTGCAATTGATTTAAATGGTAAAAATATAGTTGGAGAAGCTGAAGGATTGAATGCAAGAGTAATTCAACACGAATTTGATCACCTAAATGGTATTTTATATACTTCTCGTTTGGCACATAAAAATGCATTCGGATATTCAGATGAAATTGAAAAGTTTTGGAAAAAAAATAATGATGAAGAAACAAAATAAATACTTAAATAATAGAAGAATAAAAATATTAAATCTAGCAAAAAAAATAATTGCTAAGGACGGGTTAACTTCAACAATATTTAGAGATATTTCTCATAAAAATAATTTAGATATTAATGAACTCAATTTATTATTCCCTGATGGTAGAAATGATTTGCTTGCGTTTGCATTAAAAGATTTAAATATACAGCTTGAAGAATATTGTAAAAAAATTGATTTAATTAGACTCCCTGTTCATAAAAGAATTAGAAAAATATTACTTTCAAAAATACACATAATGAATAAAGATAAAGAGTTTTACAAAAAAATATTTTTATTTTTTTTAATTCCAAATAAAAATCTTTCTCTACCAATTCAACTTTATAAAAGTATTGATCAGATTTGGTTTATTGCAGGAGACTCATCAGTAGATTTTAATTTTTATACAAAAAGATTAATTTTAGCTGGCATTTATTCTCGAGTAATACTTTTTTTCTTTAATAATAATAATCAGCAGCAATTAGAAAATTTGTTAGACTTAAACCTAAAAAGAGTATCTAAAATTCCTTTATTAAAATCGAAAATAAATATTTTTAAGGACTATTTTCCAAGCGTATTTAGGTTTGTAAAAAATTCTGTCTAGGCAATATTATCTGGTTCTAATTCATTTTTAATATTTGCAATTCGATCTTTCAATACTAGTTTTCTTTTTTTCAATCTTTGTATTTGTAAAAAATCTACGGTATGTTTTTCTTGCAACTGTATTAATATCTGATCAAGATCTAAGTGTTCTTGTTCATACTCTTTTAATTTTTCAATTAATTTGATGTTATTGCTCATAAAATTAAAAATTTATCTTATAAAATAATAGTATATAAACCTGTCGTGGTAAAAAAAATAGGTATTTTAACTAGTGGTGGAGATTGTGCCGGCTTAAATGCTGTTATTAGGGCAGTTACTCTTAGAGCAACCAATGAATATGGTTGGAAAGTATATGGATTAAGAGATGGAACATTGGGTTTGATGAAGGATCCTATAGATGTTGTTGAACTAAAAGCAGATTTTTTTGATGGTAATTTAATGAGAATGGGCGGTACATTTTTAGGATCTAACAATAAAGGCAATCCATTTGGTATAATTGAAAAAAATGGGAAAAAAATTGAGGTTTCTAATCTCATTATTAGTAGTTTTAAAAAATTAGAGTTAGACGCTCTTATTGGTATTGGTGGAGATGGAAGTTTAAAAATCCTCCAGTCATTAACAAAAAAAGGAAATATAAATTTTATTGGAATTCCAAAAACTATTGATAATGATGTTAAGCATAACGAATTATCAATTGGTTATGATACCGCGGTAGATGTTGCTACTAATGCTTTGGATATGCTGCAACCCACTGCTGCCAGTCACAGAAGGGCAATGATACTTGAGGTTATGGGAAGAGATGCAGGACATATAGCACTAAATGCAGGGATTGCTGGTGGCGCTGATGTAATATTGATTCCAGAAATACCATATTCAATTAAAGGAATTGCAAAACATATTGATACAATTAGAAGTAAGGGAAGAAATCATGCACTTATAGTTGTTGCAGAGGCAGTAAAAAAAGAAGATGGAAAAAAAGCTACCGTTAAGTTTGTTGATGGTGAAGTTAGGTTAGGTGGAATAGGTGCTTATTTAGGTGATGAAATATACAAACTAACTGATGCAGAAACTCGAGTAACTGTTTTAGGACATGTTCAAAGAGGTGCTCAACCAACTCATAGAGATAGACTAATTGCTAGTGCTTTCGGAGTGAAAGCTGTCGATTTAATAGCTGAAAATAAATATAATAGAGTAGTAGTATGGCAGGATAGAAGTGTTAAAGATGTTTCTTTAGACGACATTGCAGGAAAATCTCAAACACTTAGTAAGACCGATCCGTTGATTAAAGTAGCTAAAGGCTTAGGTATCTACATAGGTGATTACATCTAAAAATTGCCAATTTTTTTCCATAAGTAAAAATATATTTTATATGGTAAAATTCTTAAGATTTTTACAAAAAATACAATCGAAAAAGGAAAATAAATTTCAAAACTTTTTTTAAAAACTAAACCCTTGAATATTTTTTCAGCTGCAAATTCTGCAGTTTTTAGAAAAGGCATTTTGAATGAATTTAACCTAGTAGCTTCAGTATCAATAAATCCTGGGTTTATAACTCTTACAGATATTCCAATTTTTTTAAAATCAAAAAAAAGACTTTCTGATAGATTTAATTGAGCAGCTTTAGTCATCCCATAAGCACCTGATGTTGGCCAGCCTCTATAACCGATTGGTGACGATACAATAGCTATAGTATTATTTCTATGCTTCATTACATCTTTAAGTACATCTATACAATATAGAGTACCTTTCAAATTAACATCAATAAGTAACTCGTAGTTATCAATATCAAATTTTTGATTTTTGTTTGGAGAATAAGCAGCTGCATTTAAAAGAGCAATATTAATTTCACCTAATTCATTTTCTATATATGAAATAGTTTTTTTTACTTCTTTTTTATCAGTAATATCACATTTAATAATATGTAGGTTTTTAATATTTTTTTCTTTTAAAATTTTGTCTTTAGCTTTTTCTAATTTATTTAGGTTACTTGAGCTAATAATCACAATCCAATTATTTTTTACAAAATATCTTGCTGTAGCAAAGCCTATGCCTGACGAACCACCAGTTATCCAAATTATTTTGGAAGACATTTATTCTTTCCAATCAGTTCTAATTATAGTTATAGTCTTTTTATCATTTGGATTTTGAAATTCCATTTTTAAAAGCTCATTATTAAAGTACCATAAAGTATATTCTGGGAAAGGTCCTTTGTCTTTAGGGTTTATAGAAGCATTAAAAACATATTTTTCAGCTTCAATCTTAGAATTATTAATTTTGATTTTTTCTTTTTTTAATTTTTTGACATTAATTTTTCTTACTATTCCTTTTTGTGTATCAAATACTTCATTTTCTTTTAACATTTGTTTATTCCAGTAATTTAATGGCATAATATTTTCATCTAATTCAAGTAATCCATCCATTCCAGTAGCTTTAAAGTGCCCATTTTCATCTTTACCAATAATTTTATATTCTCTCTCATCTTCAAAATCAGTAAAACCATCAATAGAAATAAAATTACCATTTTTCCATGTTTCTTTTGTTTCTTGAAAAAACTTATATGCAGGAATAAATAAAACTTTTACCTCAATATCTAAAATTGAATGTAAGATTAAGCTATCTTTTTCATGGATGAATTTTGTGGTTAAATTACCTATTACTTTCTTTTTTCTAATTACATCGAAATTAACCTCATTATCTTCTGGAATTGGAAAAACTTGTGCATTTAATGAAAATGAGCAAAAAGTAAAAAATATAATTAGTTGTATAATTTTCATGCTTTAATTCTTAATGTAGATCTTCCCCCATCAATATGAAATATTTGACCAGTTATCCAGTTATTTTTTTCACCCAATAAAAAACTAGATAAATCATCAAAATCCTTACTCTCACCTATTTTTGGTATCGGATGCATATTTTCTATTGCTTTTTTTATATTATCATTACTAATGATTTTTTGTGACATTTTTGAGTCAGTTAGGCTAGGAGCGATGCAGTTGACCCTTACCTTTGGTGCAAATTCTGCAGCTAAACTTAGAGTTAAGCCTTCGATAGCACCTTTTGATGTGGAAACTATAGAATGATTAGTAAAACCTTGTTGCACTGCTATTGTTGAAAAAAGAAGAATTGATCCATTATTCTTTATTAAGCTAGATATATTTGATTTGATAGTATTTACGGCACCTAATGTATTAATTTTAAAACTCTCAAGGTAGTCATTATCTTTTGTTAATTTAAGAGGCTTTAAATTAATAGAACCAACGCAATACGTTATCCCCACTACATTATCGTTGTATTTTTTTGACAAATCTTGAATTTGTTCATTTTCAAGTACATCACAAACCTGATACTCACAATTAATTTCTTCTGATTTGCTGACAAGCTCTTCTTTATTTCTTGAAATAATAATTGGTGAGTAACCTTCTTTTTTCATTTTTTTTGCAATAGAAAAGCCAATTGCACCAGTCCCTCCAAAAATAAGTATTTGTTTTTCCATACTAAACTCCTTTTGTTTTTGATTTGAAATAAGCTAAAATTAATATTGAAAGTAAAAGTACTGAATTTGTTTGATGTAAACTAGCATATTGAATAGCCACGTTTGATAACAGTGCCATTATACCTAAAAAAAATTGTAAACTTAAAATAAATAAAACAAAAAAAATAATTTTATTTGATAATTCAATAAACGTTTTTTTTATTAAAAAAGTAAACAGTGAAAAGGTATATAAAAATGTAAAAGTGGCAATCCATCTGTGGTTGAAATTAATTGTAACGGTATTCTCAAAAATATTTAAAACTCCTAACTCATTTATATAAATATCATCAGGAATAACTTTACCATTCATAAGGGGATATGTATTAAATGATTGGCCTGCATTTGAACCAGCCATAAAACCTCCGCTTAAAATTGTAATAAAAACCAGAAATATTGAAATTAAAATTAATAGTTTTTTAGATTTAAAGTCTATAAAGTTTTTACTTTCTAAATGAAAATATTCAATACTGGTCCAGAGAAGCAGAGCATATATTAAGATTGCATTAGATAAATGAAATGTTAATCTATATGGACTTACATATGGATCATCCTGCAAACCACTCTTAACCATCCACCACCCAACTATAGCTTGGATTAAACCAAGAGTAAAAATAAGAGCAAATCTTTTATAAAAAAATATATTTAAATATTTTTTAAAAAAGAAAAAAATAAATGGAACTAAAAAAATTAAACCAATTAATCTTGCAAAAACTCTATGAAACCATTCCCACCAAAAAATATATTTGAATTGTTCTAATGTCATATTTTTGTTTACATAAATAAATTCTGGAGATTTTTGATAATTATTGAAAACTTCTAACCACTGATTTTTATTTAATGGAGGAATTGTACCGAGCAAAGGACGCCAATCTACCATGGACAATCCTGAGTCAGTAAGTCTTGTTAAACCCCCAATAATAATAATTAAAAATACCATTATCGTAAGTAACATTAGCCATATCATAATAGATTTATGATAATTTAAGTTTAGATTCGAAAATTGCATAAAAGTTAATATATTGTATAGAAATAGTAATAAAAGTTGTTATTTAAATCCCATGATTGAAAAAACTGACGTTATAGTTATTGGAGCAGGGCCTGTTGGTCTATTTGCCATTTTTGAGCTGGGTTTACTAAATATATCTTGTCACGTAATAGATAATCTGGATAAGCCAGGAGGTCAATGTGCTGAACTTTATCCAGAAAAACCAATTTATGATATCCCTTCAAGGGTTTCAATTACTGGCCAGCAACTTACTGAAGATTTACTAGCTCAAGCAAAGCCGTTTAAACCAGTTTATCATTTAGAACAACAAGTTGAAAAAATTACAAAACTTGAAACAAATGAGTGGATAGTTGAAACAAGTCTTAAGAAAAAACTCAAAGCAAAGTGTATTGTAATAGCAGCTGGAGCAGGAAGTTTTGTACCTCGCAAAATTCCTATTGAAAATATCGAACATCTAGAAGAAAAAAATATTTTATATGCAGTTAGAAATAAATCTATTTTAGAAAATAAAAATATTTTAATTGTTGGAGGTGGTGACTCTGCTTTAGATTGGACAAATGAGTTATCAAAAACTGCTAACGTAACCCTAATGCATCGAAGAAAAGATTTTAGAGCAGCTCCTGACTCTGTTTCAAAAATGCTTGAGTTAGAAAAACTAAAAAAAGTTAATTTTTTATTAGGACAAATTCATAATGTTGATGATTTAAATGATGGCAAAATAAATGTATCAATTAAAAATAGTGATGAGATTAAAAATTTTGAAGTTGATTATTTGCTGCCTTTTTTTGGTTTAAAGATGGAGCTAGGACCAATTGCAAAATGGGGATTAAATTTGCAAGAAAATTTGATAGAAGTAGATACTGAAAAATTTGAAACATCTGAGCAATCAATTTTTGCAATTGGAGATATTAATACTTATCCTGGAAAATTAAAATTAATTCTTTCAGGTTTTCATGAAGCAGCTTTAATGGCTCAACAATGTTTTAAATATTGTTTTCCAGATAAAAAAAATGTATTTCGATACACAACTTCCTCAAAAGATTTGCAAAAAAAATTAAATGTCAAATGAAGATAAATGTAATTGACCGAGAAGGTAATAAACATAATTTAGAAGGAGATTCGAATTCAACTTTAATGGAAGTTTTGAGAGATGCAGGTCTAGATATCGAAGCTTCTTGTGGAGGTTGTTGTGCTTGTGCAACTTGCCATGTTTATATTAGTGAAAATTGGGTAAAAAGGATTAATCCTAAGGATGAAGATGAAGAATCTATGCTTGACCAAGCATTTGACGTGAGGAATACATCAAGATTAAGCTGTCAGATAAATCTCTCAGATGATTTGGATGGGATTGAGTTAGAATTAGCTCCTGAGTAAACTCATAAGCTAAAAAAACTTGACATTTATATAAGTTTGTATACAAACAGTTTGTATACAAATGGCAGACACTTCTCTTAATGAGAATAGAATAGGTTTATTAATTTGGCAGATATCTAATCTCTGGCAATCAACAATTCGTAAACAAATTTTGAAGTTTAATCTTACTTTTAATGAATATTTAATTTTAGAAACTGTTTACAGTTTATCTAAAAATATATCTAATATTAGTCAGGTAGACATCGTTAAGCATTCATATATCGATAAATCAGTTGTAAGTGCTAAATTGTCTCAATTAGATAAAAAAAATTTAATTAAAAAAGTCAAGCCAAATGATAACAGATCAAATAAATTAGTTTTAACAGCTGAAGGCAATTTTATTGTTGAAAAAATTATCAATAATGTAAATGATGTGGAAAATGTACTTTTTAGTAAACTAAATCAAGAAAGTTTTAATTTCATTAATTCTTTAAAATTGTTATTGGGTAAAAAAATTAGAATTAAAGCAAATTACAATGAATAAAATAGATTTAAAATATTACGACAATTTAAAATCTTGGCCTTTTAAAGAAGCTGAACAAATATTAAAAAGGAATGGAGGTTTAAAAAACTTTAAAATTCCAAACAAGGGATATATTTTACTTGAAACAGGTTATGGACCTTCTGGCTTGCCTCATATTGGAACTTTTGGAGAAGTTGTAAGAACTACAATGGTTAGAAATGCATTAATGTCTCTTGTAGATTGTCCGACAAAATTAATTGCATTCTCAGATGATATGGATGGATTAAGAAAAGTTCCTGAAAATATTCCCAATAAAAAAATGTTGAGTGAATATATTGGCAAACCTTTAACTTCAATACCTGATCCTTTTGAAAAATATGAAAGCTTTGGTCATCATAATAATGCAAAGCTTAGAAATTTTTTAGATGATTTTAATTTTGATTATGATTTTGTAAGTTCTACTGAAAAATATAAAAGTGGATTTTTTGATAATACCATTGTTGAAATTCTTCAAAATTATGAAAAAATTCTTGAGATAATTTTACCAACATTAAGAAAAGAGAGAAAAAGTACTTACAGTCCTTTTTTACCAATAAGCAATGAAACTGGAAATGTTTTACAAATCAAAATAGATGAATATCAACCTAAAAATAATAGCATAATTTATACAGAGCCAACAAATAACAAACAAGTTGAGATCTTAGTAACCGGTGGAAATTGTAAATTACAATGGAAGGTTGATTGGGCAATGAGATGGATGGCTCTTGATGTAGACTATGAAATGTGCGGAAAGGATCTCACTGAAAGTGTCGATTTAGCATCAAAAATTTGTAGGAGGGTTGGTAAGAAATCTCCAATTAATTTAATTTATGAGATGTTTTTAGATGAAAAAGGTGAAAAAATTTCAAAATCTGTTGGCAATGGAATAGGTGTTGATGAATGGTTAAGGTACGGTTCTCCTGAAAGCCTATCATTATTTATGTTTCAAAAACCAAAATCTGCAAAGAAATTATTTTTTGATGTAATTCCAAAAACGGTTGATGAATACATTTCTCATTGCAATGGGTTTGATGAATTAGATTATCAAAAAAAATTTGATAGTCCAGTATGGCATATTCATTCTGGTAAGCCATTAAAATTCAAATCGGATATTTCTTTTAATTCTCTTACAAATCTTGTAAGTATTTGTAATACAAGTGACAAAAATATTATTTGGGGATTTATTAATCAGTACGATGCAAGTATAAACCCAAAAAACAATTCAGAATTTGATAGATTAATTGATTATTCAATCAACTATTATAATGACTTTGTTTTACCCAATAAAAAATATCTTGATATTGATGATAGTAACAAAGGTATTTTTATAGATATAAAAAATATATTAACAGATAAAATTGATGGAAATACTTCTTCTGAAGAAATACAAACTATGCTTTATGAGGTTGGAAAAAATTATAAATTTGAAAATTTAAAAGATTATTTTAAGCTTGTATATCAAGTATTATTGGGTCAAGAGCAAGGACCTCGTTTGGGCTCATTTATTAAATTATATGGAGTTAAAGAAACAATAAAAATAATTGATCAAAAACTAAATAATCATAAATAATGTTTGTTAATTTATTAAGACTGCTTCCCCCAGAAATTGCACACGAAATAACTATAAAACTTTTGAAATCAAATTTAAGTTTAAAACAAAAAAATTCAAAATTTTATCAAAGTTTAAACCAATCAATTTTAGGTATAAATTTTATAAACCCTATAGGCTTAGCTGCAGGATTTGACAAAAATGCTGAAGTAATAAATCAAATGCTTTCTTATGGTTTTGGATTTACTGAAGTAGGAACAGTAACCCCAAAACAACAAAATGGAAATGAAAAACCTAGAATATTTAGGTTAATAGAAGATGAGGCTATAATCAATCATCTAGGTTTTAATAATAAAGGCAGTGAGAAAATTTTATCTAACTTAAAGTCATTTAACGAGGATAGGAATAATAATGCTGTTGTGGGTATTAATATAGGAAAAAATAAATCAACAACAAATGATATTGATGATTATTTATATTGTATTGAAAAACTTGGCCTATTTGGTGATTATATAACCATTAATATATCATCACCAAATACTCCCGGCCTTAGAGACTTGCAATTACGTGGAAGAATTGAATCATTAGTAAAAAAAATTCAGGCAAAACAATCTGAAATTGAACAATTAGCAAAAAAACCAGTCTTTATTAAAATTTCACCTGATTTAGATGATGAACAGTTGAGAGATATTGCACTTATGTCACTCGCTAATAATGTTAAAGGTTTGATTATTTCAAATTCAACCATACAACGTCCTGACTCCTTAATTTCTAACCATAAAAATGAGGTGGGTGGATTAAGTGGTAGGCCAATATTTTTAAATTCAACAATTCTATTAAAAAAAATGTATTCTCTTACAAATGGTCAGATTACACTTATTGGCGTTGGAGGTATTTCAACTGGTCATGAATGTTATGAAAAAATAAAAGCAGGAGCTAGTTTAGTACAATTATATACTGCTTTAGTTTTTAAAGGTCCTCAAATTATAAATAAGATTTTAAAAGAGCTTAATGAATTGATTACAATTGATGGATATAAAAATATATCAGATGCAATAGGTAAATCTTCTTAATGACAATTATAATAAATAACTTTTCTGAAATAATAGATAAATATGATTTTTTTATCTTAGATCAGTGGGGAGTGATGCATGATGGTTATAAAGGGTATAATCATGCTATTGAAGCAATAAACATATTAATAAAAGAAAATAAAAAACTCATAATTATTTCCAATTCTTCAAAAAGAAAAAAAAGCTCTATAAGTAAATTAAAAGATTTAGGATTTAATAAAAATCATTTTATAGAAGTAATGACTAGCGGTGAAATGATATGGCAAGAATTATATAATAATTTACATAACTATGAATTTAATTATAAAAAATGTTATCACATTTATGATAACTCAAAAGAAGATGGTAAAGATTTTAGACTTGGATTAGATAAATTTGAATTTGTTGACCATATTGCACATGCAGATTTTATTCTTGCTTGCACGCCTTTTAAAAATACAAAACCAATTGATTATATTCCAATATTAAAAAATGCTTTAAGTAAAAAACTAATAATGTTTTGTGCCAATCCAGATTTTGAGACTATTGAAAACAAAAATAATAGAAATATTTTTTGCATGGGAACTATTGCAAATTTATACAAACATATGGGAGGAAAAGTTATTATTCTAGGAAAACCATCAAAAGAAATTTATTATGAGTCATGCAAGCAAATTAATAAAAATGATTTGTCCAGAATTATAGCTGTAGGAGACTCGATAGATCATGATATTTTAGGTGCTATAAATTTTGGAATTGATAGTGTCTTAATATCAACGGGTATTCATAAACATTTATTTCAAAACAAACTTAAAATAGGCTTAAAAACCATTGAAAATACTGAGAAATGGAATTTTAAACCAACTTATTTATGTAATAATTTTTCTTTTTAACTTTGCTTGACAAATATTCATTTATAATTACTAACCCTCTCAATATGACAATGAAATGTGAGCTTACAGGAAAATCTTTCCAAACTGGTAATAATGTTAGTCACGCTAAAAATAGAACCAAAAGAAGATTTTTACCTAATTTACAAAAAATTACTTTTTTAAGTGAAAAACTTGGTCAAAATATCCAACTTAAAGTAGCAGCTAGCACAATAAGAACTGTTGAAAAAAAAGGTGGATTAGACGATTTTTTAGTTTCTACCCCTAATAGCAAGTTGCCGGAAAAAGCTAAAAAACTAAAAAAAACTATTCTTAGTAAAATCAACTAATCCTTTAATGGATTTCTTTTTCAATTTTACATCATATTTGAACTCTATAAACACTTTTGTTTTATGGTTTTTGATGCTTGTATTTTGCTTTTCAGCTGTTTTGTTTTTTTTAAAAATATTTGGCTACATAGGACTTTATATTTATTCTGCATTAGCAATAATTGCGGCTAACATTCAGGTTTTAAAGCAAGTTGATTTTTTTTATTCTCCTGAGCCAGTTGCATTAGGAACGGCTTTATTTGCCTCAACTTTTTTATGTACAGATATTTTATCTGAACATTTTGGAAAAGAAAAAGCAAAAAAAAATGTATTAATTGGATTTGTTAGTTTTCTTTTTATGACAATAATTATGTTGTTTACAATTGGGTTTGAGCCATCCACTGAAGATTGGGTGCAAGAGCATTTATCTAATGTATTTACTCCTTTAACAAGATTTTTTATTGCTAGTATGATTGCATATTTATTGAGCCAATATTTTGATATTTGGATCTATAATATTATAAAAAAAATGAATTCTAATAAATATTTGTGGTTTAGAAATAATATTTCGACAATCCTATCATCACTTATTGATAATACAATATTTAGCTTAATAGCATGGATTATACTTAATCCTAATCCTGAAACATTTTACAAAGTAATTACTACATACATATTAGGAACTTATTTTCTTAGAGTACTTATAGCAATCTTTGATACTCCTTTCCTATATATTTCAAGGTTATTTATTTCAAAAAATGAGTAATTTCTCTTGGAAAATTTATAAATCCCTCTCATCATCCAGAGCAAGAATAGGAAAAATTATAACTCCACATGGAGTTATTAACACTCCTGCATTTATTTTTTGTGCAACTAAGGGTGCTTTAAAATCACTAAGTACTAAATTAGCAGAAGAAAATAATGCTCAAATTATTTTATCTAATACTTATCACTTAATGCTTCAACCGGGTAGTGATTTAATTGCAAAACATGGTGGGTTACATAAATTTTTAAACTGGAACGGACCTATGCTTACAGATAGTGGTGGTTTTCAAATTTTTTCCTTAGGTCATGGTTCTGTTGCAGATGAAATAAAAGGAAAAACAAATACTAAAAGAAAAATGACATTGCTAAATATTAACGAAGAGGGGAGTCTGTTTAAATCATATTTAGATGGATCCTTTAAGTTATTATCACCTGAAAAATCTATAGGAATTCAAAGAGATCTTGGTGCTGATTTAATATTAGTTTTTGATGAATGTACGCCTTTTCATGTTGATAAAACTTATACTGAAAGATCAATGCAACGAAGTCATAGATGGGCAATTAGATCATTAAATTATTTTAACTCACATATGAAATACAAACCAAGTTACGGTTCAGCTGGTGAGCAAAAATTATATGGCATAGTTCAAGGAGGTATTCATGACGATCTTCGTGAAGAAAGTGTAGATTTCAATTTAAATAAAATTAATACATTTGGAATAGCAATTGGAGGCAGTTTGGGTTCATCAAAGGAAGAAATGTATGAAGTTGTTAATTTTACTGCCCCAAAATTAGGAAATAAGCACCCAGTACATCTTCTGGGGATTGGAGATCCAAGAGATATATGGAAATTAGTCAAAAGTGGTATTGATACATTTGATTGCGTAAGTCCAACCAGATTAGCTCGACATGGTACAGTATTGATTAAGGGTCCATTAGGAAAAAAAAATATTAAAAATAATAAGTTTTCTGATGATTTATCTCCAATAGACAGCAATTGTAGTTGTACAACTTGTAAAAACTATTCAACAGCATATCTCCATCATTTATTTAAAGCGGGAGAATTACTTGGTTTACAACTTATTACTGCTCATAATATATATTTTATGAATCAACTAATGCAGACAATAAGAAAATCTATAGAAAATGATAATTTGGATAAAGCTGAAAAAGAATGGTTTAGTTAATCTGAAATATCTCAGATAATTCATTAAGAAGCACTTCACCTAATTGATCTACATCCATGATAGTGATTGCTTTAGAGTAGTATCTTGAGACATCGTGGCCAATACCTATCGCAACTAATTCAATTTCTTTTTTACTTTCTATTTGACCAATTACTTCTCTTAAATTTCTTTCAAGATAGTTTCCAGGATTCACTGAAAGTGTAGAATCGTCAACAGGAGCACCATCACTTATAACAATAAGTATCTTTCTTTTTTCCTGTCTATTTTTTAATCTATTGTTTGCCCATAACAAGGCCTCACCATCAATATTTTCTTTTAAGACACCCTCTCTTAAAAGAAGCCCTAAATTTTTTTTTGATCTTCTTGAAGGGGAATCTGCTGCTTTATAAATAATATGTCGTAAATCATTTAGTCTGCCTGGATTACTTGGCTTATTATCTTTGATCCATTTTTCTCTTGAAGACCCTCCTTTCCATTCTTTAGTTGTGAAACCTAAAATTTCAGTTTTTATAAGACATCTTTCAAGAGTTTTGGCTAAAATATCACTACATAAAGCAGCCACTGTAATTGGCCTTCCTCTCATTGAACCTGAGTTATCAATTAGAAGAGATACTACAGTATCCTTAAATTCAACTTCTTTTTCTTGTTTATACGACAACTTATTTTGGGGGTTAGCAATAATTCTTGATAATCTAGAGGTGTCTAAGTAACCTTCTTCCATATTAAAATTCCAATTTCTATTTTGTTGAGCTAGAAGTTTTCTTTGAAGTCTATTAGCTATTTTGGTTATTAAAGGTAAAAAAGAAAAAACCTGCTTATCTAAATTGTATCTTAATTTTTCTAATTCTTTTTGATCACAAAGTTCATTAGCATTAATTACTTCATCAAAATCCTTTGTGTAAGTTCTGTATTCATCAACAAAAATATTATTTTCTACTCTTGGGAAATATTCTATTTCACCCTCTGACGAATCTTCACCAATTTCATCACTTTCTTCCATTGATAAAGCTTCTTGCATACTTAAAGAGCTGGTTTCAGATTCAGTTTTATTTTTATTATTTTCTTCTGTATTTTTTTCATTATTTTCATCTATGTTTTTTTCATTATCTATCTCATCATCTTGATTACTATTTTCTGAAGTTTTTTTATTTTCACTATGATCAAAAAATCCATAATCTTCTAAATATTTTTTAATTTTAGAACCAAAAGTTTTTTGATAATCAATACTTTTTTTTAAATCTTTAAATACTTTATCATAATCATCACCTAGTTTATCCCTTATAAGTTTTCGGTTTTTTTTATTAAATTCACCTAGATCTACATTTAAAAATTTTTCATAAGCAACATATTTAAAAGCATCCGCAATTTTAATTTCTTGATTAATTGATTTTTTTTTTAAATCTAATAAGTGTTTATTTATAATATTTG
>MDSV01057726.1_pt1 | contig 17665 bp, 14 predicted proteins | sample 810851 | NCBI WGS metagenome assembly MDSV01 (sample SAMN05326640, study PRJNA326480) | marine metagenome | isolation source: seawater | place: Atlantic Ocean: North East | collected 2012 | reverse complement strand
TCAAACTAAATCAAATGTTTTACCTATCTATTTTGACGGAAAAAATGGATTATTATTTCATTTTTTTGCTGCAAGAATGAAAAATCAAACTCTGAAGTATTCCTCATATATACATGAAACAAGAAAAAAAATTGGTAAAGAAATTTGTATTTATTCAGGAAATTTAATAAATTACGCAGAGATTGAAAAAATAAAAGATAGAACTGAGCTAACATACTTTTTAAAAAAAATTACTTATAATTTGAAAAATAAATATTGAAAATATACTAATCACTTTCTATTAATTTAATTTTTTTCTATGAATACAAATAAATTAAAAATAATTTCTCTTTATAAATTTGTTCAAATAAAGAATCCTAAAAAAATAAAATCATGTTTAGATGATTTTATTAAGGATAAGATGCTTAGAGGGACGATCTTATTGGCTAACGAGGGAATCAATGCTTCAATTTCTGGAGATGATACTGACTTAAAAAATCTGATAAGAGAAATAAAGATTTTATTAAAGAACAAAGATTTCAGTATAAAAAAAAATTTTGTTGAATTTTTACCTTTTAATAAAATGAAAGTAAGAATAAAGAAAGAAATTGTTTCTCTTGGAAAAAAAGAGATTAATGTTCCCAAATATACTGGAAAATTTATCTCTCCAGAAAATTGGAATAATCTCATTAAAAAGAAAAATGTTAAATTAATTGATACACGCAATGAATATGAATTTAATATTGGGCACTTTACAAATGCTATTAATCCAAAGACAAAGTCTTTTCGAGATTTTCCAAAAAAGATGGGTGAACTTGGTATTAAAAAGAATGATGAGATCGTTATGTATTGCACAGGTGGAATTCGTTGCGAAAAAATATCAGCATTTCTTCAAATTGAAGGATACAATAACGTATCACAATTAGATGGAGGTATATTAAACTTTCTTGAAAACACAAAGCATACAGACAATAATAATATCTGGAATGGAGAATGTTTTGTTTTTGATAATAGAGTATCAGTTAATAAAAGCTTAGAAACGGGAAACTATGAGCAATGTCATGGCTGTAGACATCCAATTACTCAAATTGAGAAAAGTTTAAAAAGTTACAAAAAGGGCGTTTCTTGCAAATATTGTTATAACAAAAGAACTTTGGATCAAAAAAAGAGATCTGAAATGCGTCAGAAACAAATTAATAAAGCGGAGCAAAAAATGGTAAATCATCCTTTTAAAAGAATACAAAGTTAATTTATTTATTTTTTTTATTTATTATTCTTTTTATATATTTTAGATATTTCTTCCATTCGTCTGATGATATAATAAAACCTATACAGTTCTTTGAGCCACACTTACAAACGTGATCTCTAAAATCATCTGGATCAAATGCATAACCATAATCATAACTTAACTCTTCACCCTTTTTAATATTTTTGATGGAAGATATCCATATTTTATCATTAACTATATCGACTTCACAATTTGGACTACAGGAATGATTGATGAATCTTGCTTTATTTCTATTTACAAAACCATCAATATCATACTTTTTATTTAGTTCAAAAATATAGACTGAACCATTCTGTCGAGAATTAGTAAATTTCTTAATTCTCACACTGGACCTACGATCGCCCTCTGCTTTAGTTACTATTTCTCCAATATATTGGATTATTTGAGTATTTTTTTTTATATTCTTTTTTGCAAAAACTCCATTACTATGAATTTTAGATTTTTTTACTTTCCACATTAATTTCTACTCACTTTCATAATTTTTTTTTAAACTATTATTTAAATACAAATAAAATCCAACTGGTAAGAAATATATTATATTTATCCAATTATTAAAAAAACTTTGAGTAGGCAAAAAAGGCCATAAGCTTAAAATAAAACAAATAATAAGGCATAAATTAATATCACTAATGCTCACTTCCCTAAAAAAAAATTTTAAATACATATGCATTATAAGTTTAAAACTAAGGAATAAAAATAATGAACCCACAAAAATTATTCCTATCAGTCCTGTTTCAGCAGATAGTTGTACATATGTATTATGTGGATGAGTATTGCAGCTATCGCTATTAATATTATATTTTTCATCACTACAGTAAATTCTAAAAAGTTTTGGCCCTACTCCAAACAATTTATTATCTTTAAACATAATAAAAGCACTTTTAAACATACTCTCATGTACAGGGGAAAATAATCTGATTTGACTGTTACCATCTTCGGTGACGAGGTTCATTTGATCTATAGTCTTATCAATGTTCCTACTTTTAATGGCGTTATCAGATAAAGTAATAAATATAATAATTGCAAGCGACAACATAAAAGTAATTATTCTTAAGAATTTAAACCGTGAAATGACAAAGATAATTATAACGGTAGTGATGAATAAAAGTCCTAATGCTGTTCTTTCACCCGAAATATAAACTAACACGTCGGCTAATATAAGTAATAAACATGTAATCAATATAGTTAGTTTTGATCTTGGGAAAATAAATATCATTAAACCAAAAAGAAAAGGGAATATTCTCGAAATATATCCACCTAAAATCATACTGTCATTAAGTGGAAGAGTCATTCTTGTCGGGGATAATGAATTGAAACCAAAAGTACTCTCATTATAAATATACTGGTAATAACCATCAAATATGGCAAAACAAAAAGTAAACAGAAATGTATATGTAAATAACTTCATCAATCTAAAGTTATTGTCCAATAAAAACCATACAGCTAAAGAAAAAAGACCGAACCTGAAATAAAATAAAGAACTTTCTAGTGAAATAAGAGGATACTCAGAGCTTAGAGATATTAAAATTAAGTAAAGATAGAAGATAAGAAATATAACGAAAAATTTACTAAAAAAATACTTCCACTCTTTTTTTTTTATAACAATCATTAAAAAAATCAGACTAATGATAGATACAAACAAATCAGGTAGAAAAGGTCCTGTAAGAAGACTCAGAGGTATTAAGCATAATAAGTAGCTAGAGAACGTAATTAAATGTTTATCTAGTAGCAAAATAAATTATAACTTATTTCTCAGGACACGTTCACTATTATACAATGCAAGAATAATACTTATTAAAAATGCACTAAATATTAAAATAAGGCTCATGAATAAATTGGGATATTCTGAGCTATTCAAGATCCTGTTTTTATTAGCATAAATAAAATCATAATTTGTATCTTCAATAAATTTTTCTAATTTAATAATTACTGAGTCCAAAGACTTTATTGCTATTAATTCTTCTTCAATTTCATCAACAAATATTAAAGACTTTTTATTTTCCAATAGTTTAATTTCTGCCCTTATATTGGGGAATAAATTATCAATATTATCTTTTTCAGCTAATAACATATTTATTTCAGAATCAATTAACTTTGTTCCAAACAAAAATAGAGGTATGCCTGAAATATTAGGTAAGGAATATGAAGTTGTCTCAAAGAAAGTCGTATCAGGCTCAACACCAGGAACATTAAAAATTGTCAATTTTTCTGTGTCTTTAAATCTTGTAGGAACATTAAGATTTTTTGAACTAAACATAGTATATAATTCTTCATTCGCAGGATCTGTATAGCCTAAGCTAGATGCTGTTTCTCTAGCTGCATTAAGTTCATTAAGTGCCATTTTCATTGAAGACAAATATAAAATTATTTGTCGTTCTAATTTTAAATTAGCCTCTAAAATATTTCTATCTATCAATAGAGAATGAACTTCTTTTTTGTTTTCAAGCTCATTTTCAAAACTTTGCTTAACATCATTTAGTACATTTAATACCCAATCTTGAACTCCTGTATTTGCATTTTCATGTAATTTGAGCACTAGCTCATTGTTTAAATAAGATAAATTATCTGAAGTAAATTCTATAAATTGGTTATCAAATTTATCTTCATCGATATTTAACTTATTATATATTGATAATATTTGATCATCTGAAATTTCATATATACTTTTAGCAAGAAGTGAAAAATCATCATAATTATATATTATGCTCTTATATTTTTCTTTAAAATCATCTGGTTCAACTTCAGCATATGTTTTTAATGATAATAAAATTTGACTTGATACATCTGAATTAAATGATGGATTGATTTCAAAATTCATTTTTGATTTATAACTTGCTACAAACATGTTCAGGTAAGCAATTGCAAAAACAAAAACAAAAACATTTAAAATTATTAACAACTTCCATTGACCTAATAATCTTTGTATAACATTATATAAATCTATTTCCTCTTGTTTCATATGTGATGCTAAAGTGACTTATAGAAATTTAAAATTAATTAATTTATTATTTTAGTTTTTGCAAAATAAATCATAAAGAAATAAACAAATATACCAATTATTATAATAAGAATACTTTTATTTACAAATAGATAAGCTATTGCAGGCATTACTATCAAAAACTGTATTATAAATACTGATTTCTTGCCATAAAATTTTGTGAACCTATGGTGAATATGATTTGTGTCAGGATGAAATGCATTCTTGCCTTGCATTATTCTTGTGAAAAATAATCGCAACATATCAAGACCAGGTATCATCATGATAACAAAAATTGTCTCTATATCTTTTATCTGATTATCATTATAAGATTTGATGAAAATATATCCTAATACATAAGCTATTAGTAATGATCCATTATCACCTAAAAATGTTCGTCCTTTAAAATTTAAAATTAAAAATACTATTATCGGAAACATTAATCCTACACAAAGGAAAACTGAAATTTTACTAATTATAAAAAAAAGGAGTATCAAAAATACATAAATACCAACTTGCATATTAATACCATCAAACATATTGACTGCATTTATAAATAATAAGAAACATAAAATTGTAAAAAAAATAGAAAAATTATAGAGCGGTATCGATCTATTTAAATAATCAACATAAATATTTTTAAGTGTCATATTATTATCAATCAAAAGTGCCATTAATAATATTATGAATAAATAGATAAATTTTGTATTAGGCTTTAAAGTATATTTGTCATCATAAATACCAACTAAAAATATAAGTGTTGATGTTATGTAAAACGAATATAATTCTCTGTAATTCAGAAATAAATTATTGGATTTAGGAGTGATAAGATCAGTCAATGCGTATGCTGAAATAAATGTAATATTTATAAATAATAGTACCCCACCTATTAGTGGTATTGGGCTTTCTTGAAATTTTCTAACATTGTCTGCTATATCATTTAATTTCAAAAAGGTTGAAATTTTATTAAAATAAATAAAAAATATAATGTTAAAGAGTAATAAAAATATAAAAAAAAATATATCTGTATTATTATCAACCAGATTCATTAATTCTTCCATGTTTATAGATCAGTAAATTTGTCCAAATATATTTTCTTAAAATCAAAAATAATTGAAATCTTTTTTCCAAAGCTTCTTACTTTTTTAATTCCAACTTTTTTGAATACAGAGTGTCCGACTGCTATGATGATTCCATCATATCTATTTTTTTTTGGTCTTTTTATAAAGTTGATATTTTGTGTTTTACTAAAGTCCTCTAAATTATTGACCCACGGATCATAGATATCTACTTTATCGACTGATTTCTTTAAATACAGTGCTAAATCTTTTATTTTAGTATTTCTTGTGTCAGGACAATTTTCTTTGAATGTATATCCCATGATTAAAATCTTTGATTGCTTAAGTCTTATTTTTTTTTCTTTAAGTTTATCAATAAATCTTTTAGAGACGAATTTGTGCATTTGATTATTGATTTTCCTTCCAGCCAAAATTACTTTTGGCTTATGACCAAGTTTCTCTGACAAGTACGTAAGATAATAGGGATCCACACCAATACAGTGGCCACCTACAAGCCCGGGGGTAAATGGAATAAAGTTCCACTTAGTTTTCGCAGCTTTCAAGACCTTATGCATATCAATATTAATAGACTCAAATATCATAGAAATCTCATTTATGAGCGCAATGTTAAGATCTCGTTGAGTATTTTCAATAACTTTTGCAGCTTCTGCAATTTTAATATTTGACACTTTATGAGTGCCTGCAGAAATTACACTTGAATAAATTTTATTGACAATTTTTAATGTTCCTGGTGTTGAGCCTGATACGACTTTCTTAATGTTATGAATCTTTTTTTCCTTATCTCCTGGATTAATTCGCTCCGGAGAGTAACCACAAAAAAAATCCTTATTAAATTTTAGTCCTGAATATTTTTCAATAATTGGTGCACATATTTCCTCAGTTACACCTGGATAAACAGTAGATTCATATACAATAATATCATTTTTATTAATATATTTTGACAGATTTTTTGTAGCTGTCTTGATGATTGAAAGATCAGGTTTATTTTTATTATTTATTGGCGTTGGTAGTGTTACAATGTAAAAATTACATTTATTCAAGTCACTAATAGAATTTGTAAATATTAAATTTTTTTTATTTATAAGCTCTTTCTTCGTAATTTCATTTGTAGTATCAATATTCTTCTTTAATTGCTGAATACGATTTTTGTCAATATCATAACCTATAACCGAAAATTTTAAACCCATTCGAATTGACAGTGGAAGTCCCACATAACCAAGGCCAATAACTCCTATAGATGTATTTTTAATGTTTTTCATAAAGCTTTTTTATGCTTCCAATCATTTGCTTTGAAATATTTGATCTTAGATATTTTTGTATAAACTCAGAGTTTTTATATATATCAAATTTTACTTCTTTATAAGCATTTAAAGCACCATCTACATCGCAAGGATCAAAGATATATGAATTTTTTATTTCATTTCTTAAAAAACTTCTTGAATATCCCTTTAATCCTGCAAATATTGGCTTACCAATTGCACCATACTCAAAAATTTTTGAAGGAAGTACTCTTTCAAAAGACTTAATGTTATTTAGATGTAAAAATAAAATATCTGCTGTTTTATAATATTCTAATAATTTATCTCTTTCAATTGGTTCTATTAACTCAATATTTGAAGATTGATATTTATTTATTTCATTTATTAATAAGTTCTTCTCTCCTCCATCACCAATAACTCTGAATATTACACCCTTACCTAATTTTGTGGATAACTCTGGAAGTATCTTTGAAAGTCCTTGGCCTTTACCAATATTTCCTGCGTAAACAATATTTATTCTTTTGTCTTTTTTAATGGAATAAAATTTTCTTGGTCCTAAAAATTCATCATCTATTCCATTAGTAAAGTAATCATATTCTATATTTGGATATTTCTCTAAAAAATACTCAGAAAATCCCTCAGAAATTAAATTTACTTTAGTGGCCTGTGACATCATAAATCTCTCTAGAACTGAGACAAATGGATACAACAGGTATATAACAAATTTTGGGTAAATTTCATTAATATTGTCCAAAAAGATATCTCTCATATCAAGATAGTACTTGGTTTTTTTTATACTGGAAATACATGCACCTAAAAAGCCAGTGAGTAACCTTGATGTCGTACTAAATACTATATCATATTTTTTGTTTCTTGATATTTTAAATACAAAGAATGCATAATAAATGAAATTTATAATTAACCTAAAATTATTTCTAAAATAGTTTGGCAACCTGACTCTGTGTATAGTAAGATTTTTATTCTTCTCTTTTTCGTATGCAGTTTTAGAGAAGTTTTTATATCTATGGGGAAACGTAGTAATCACTTCAATCTGATCATTTGAATTACAATTTTTTACCAGAGTTTCAACTAATGATTGAGATCGAAAAGAGCCTGCACCTAAATCTGGAGGATAATTAAATGTAAGGAAAAGCAGTTTCATATAGATATTTTGAATTTTGAGGTACTATCATTAAATTCTAATTCAATACATTTATTTGACTTACGTACATTAAAAAAGGGATACCATTCAGTTTCTTTAATTTCGAATTGAACATTTTCAAAATGTAATTTAATTTTTCTTCCAGATTTAAGAGCTATTGTGTTTTGATCGATTAATTTAACGTCTGGATGAAGAAAAAATCTTGCAACAGCTGTTTTAAATTTGCCATTTAAAAAATCATTTATTTCAATTTTATTTTCGTAGAGTAACCATTCTCTTTTATGATGTAATTTGTTATCTCGATTACTATAACCATTATGTTCCGCAGAAATTTTGCACAATTCATCTGAAATAGTATAATTAGAAGAAATAATTTTTGCTCTATTTCCAAGCCTAAAAGATTTCCAAACCTGTGAAGAGTTTTCATCATTAACTTCAACAGTGTTATGAGATTTTGTTGAACGTTCTAAATGTCTTTGATTACCTTCTTGATAAGTTGATATTCCAGAATTTACAAAACATCTTTCTCCAAAGACTGATATTTCAAACGACAGACTAGCCGCATGGCTATGGCCAGGCTGATCTGTTTTATAGAAATCTCCTATGTCACCTGCACAATAAAAGTTATTATTATTATATGAAAAAAATCCAGTTTGATTAAAAATTTCTAATCTTTTTCTCTTAAAATTGTTAGACTTTTTTAAAACATCTTTTAAATACGAACTTAAGTAATCATAAGAATATGAATTATCTAAATTTGTATCTCCAAAAAAAGATGGAAGATTGTCAGGATGACATAAGTGCAGATAAAAATAAAGGTACTGCTCTAACTTTTTTTCTAAGTAGGTTAGAAAATCATTATATAAGCCTGGTTTATAGCTTTTTATTATATCAACTAATTCAATCAGGTCTTTAGTAATTATCGAGTGATACATAATTGACCTTTCATAGTTTCCTCCATCTTTAAATGTTTGTTTATCCAAGTATCTTCTGAATAATCTCGAGGCTTTCAAAAAATTCTTATTTGACTCATAAGAATTGAATAGTGTAGATGCATATATCAGTGCCTTTAAATTAGTTAATAAATGATTGCCCGATAAATGGTACTCAATTCTTTTATTTAGCCATCTTAATTGTAAGAATATTGAATCTAATATAATTGGATCATAGTCTTTATTGTTTATGCACCATTTAGTAAGGTTTATTATTCTTAATGATGTTGGGTAGGAGTCCCAAGAAATAAGGTTTTTATCAGAATTTTGATTTATCCAGTTGATAATAATTTTTTTAATATTTTTTTTGTCTAAATCAGGATCATTTATAAAGTTTAAGTAATTACATGTATAAATCTCAAGCTTATTATCTGAGAATTGATTCCACTGAAATTTACAATCAATTATGTGCACTTTATCTAAAATTCTTATTTTATTAGGATGAATAAAAGATACTTTTTCTGGAATAGTAATTATTTCTTTATGTGATTTATTAATTTTATAGTGTAAATTATAATTTAAATTAGGTTTTATATAAAATAATACTCTGAATAAAATCTGGATAGGGTTTAAAAATATGATTGTATTGAAGTAGATTAAGAAACTAGACATTATTATTAAGCAATCTATAAATAACTTTTACAATTCTCTTAGAAGTTTTTCCATCCCATTTATGAGGCACCTTACTTTTCTTCCACTTTTTAGTAATAATTTTGGACAAATATTTTTTTAAGCTATTATCGTTATTGCCTATAAGAATATTTGATCCTATTAGTATTGTCTCTGGTCGTTCAGTACTCTCTCTAATGGTTAAACATGGTATCTTTAAATACGTAGTTTCCTCAGTGATGCCACCTGAGTCGGTAATAACAGCACTAGAATTTTTGATTAAAAACAGAAATTCTAAATAACTCATTGGTTTTGTAACAATCATATTTTTTGGCAACTTAATATTTTTAATGTTATTTGCAGTTCTCGGATGGGCTGGATAAATTATTTTTCTTCCATCACAATGAAAGGAAATTTTTTTTAATATTTTTTCATAATTTGACTTATTATCCACATTTATGGGCCTATGAAGAGTTAGAACAAAATATTTTTTCCTTTTCAAATCTTCTTTATCGAAAATCTTTGGTTTTATTAACTTATCTCTAAAGTATATAAGTGTATCTATCATTGTATTTCCTACGAAATAGATTTGATTTGATTTTTTGCCTTCCGATAACAAATTTTTATTTGCATTTAACGAAGTAGTAAAGAATATGTCACTAATAGAATCAGTGACTATTCTATTAATTTCTTCTGGCATACTCATATCACCTGATCTAAGACCTGCTTCCACATGCGCAATTTTAACACCATTTTTCTTAGCTACTACCGAACATGCCAATGTAGAATTTACGTCTCCAACTACAAGACACAATGAGGGTTTATTACCACTTAATAATTTTTCATACCTTATCATAATTTCTGATGTTTGTTGCGCATGTGATCCTGACTTAGCATTTAAGTTTATGTGTGGTTTTGGTATTCCTAGTTCATTAAAAAAACTTTTAGACATTAATCTATCATAGTGTTGTCCAGTATGAACAATTCGAAATACGATATTATTCTTTGCTCTTTTTCCCAATATTTGTAACTCACGAACTATTGGGGAGATCTTTATGAAGTTTGGCCTCGCACCACAAATTATATCTATAAACATTTATTAGTTGTTAATTCCTAATATTTTATTAGATATTTCAATTGAAAGTTTGCTAACATTATATATTTCCTCGAAAGATACAGGAGAACATCCTTCATTTTGTGTTGATGATATGAAATCTCTTATGGCCTTCCCATGTCCTTTATCTTGTGACCATAATTTTTTTGATTTGAATCTAGTCCAACCATATCCTTTAAGCCTTAAAAAATTTTCTAATTTTAATACTTTATTGCCACTAAAAACTTCAATATTTTCTTTAGGATAATTACTGTTTCCATTTGAAAAATAGTTGATATTGCCAATAGATCCGTCTTTAAATTTTAATGAAATTGAAACAGTATCATTTGTATCGTTATCCATGTTGATCACATTCCAATTACTTACTTCGGATTGAGTTAGATAAAATAAAAAATCAATAAAATGACAGACCTCACCTATTATTCTTCCACCACCTATATTGATATCTTGTACCCAACTTTTTTTATCAATTTCGCCACTATTAATATTAAAGTTAATAGCTTTAGGTAAATTATTATTCGCGAGTAAATCCTTAGCTTTGATCGCCAGTGAGGAAAAACGCCTATTGAAATCTACAAATAAAATTGAACTTGATTTTGAGTAGGCTTTCTTAATATTTTCTAGTTCCTCTAACGATAAAGCTAATGGTTTTTCAACAAAAATATTTTTATTACGCTCAAGACTTTTTAATACAAACTCGGAATGTGTGTTATGTCTTGAACAAATAAAAATAGTGTTGATTTGTTTATCATCAATTATTTCGTTGGCATCAGTGGTATTTATTTCAAAACTATATTTTTTTGCACTATGCGTACTACTTGACCCTGCATTGGATGCAATAGTTCGTAGTCTAATGTCTCTTATTTTATTCAAGTTAGGTAAAATTACTTTTGAAGTAAAATTTCCTGAACCAATGATACCAATAATTGTTTTTTTATTTTGATTAGATGATTTTCGATTTACGTTTGGATGTAACTGAATGACACTATTGATTTCTTTTTTTGCATCGCCATAATCAAATATTATTCCAAGTAAATTAGTTTGTTTATTTAATTCACTGTAAGCTTTAATAGATTCATTGAATGAATATTTCGAGGAAATTAAGTCATCAACTTTTAGTTTCCCTTGTGACATTAATTCAAGCACGAATTCAAAATTGCGTTTTTCAGTCCACCTCACATATCCTATAGGATAATCATTTCCATTAACTTCATAGGAGTCATCATAACGCCCAGGGCCATATGAGCAGGATACCTGAAAAGATAGTTCCTTTTCATAAAAATCATCTCTATTTAATTTTAGTCCTGTAACACCGACAAGAATAATCCTCCCTCTTTTACGAGATATTTTTGCAGCATTGTGAATGATACTGTTATCGTTTGATGAAGATGCAATTATTACAGCATCCGCTCCAATCCCAGCAGTAAATTCATCCGCAACTTCACCTAAAAATTCTAATTTTTTTGAGTTATAGACTTTTGCTCCATATTTTCTGGCTATATCAAGTTTTTTATCATCTATATCAATACACAGTACCTCACATCCATGACTAATTAAAATTTGTGTTGTTAAAAGACCAATTACACCTAAACCTATTACAATAACTTTCTCACCTATCGTTAAGTTTGCTAGTCTAATTCCCTGAAGACCAATGGCCGCTAAAACTGTAAAAACAGCTGTTTGATTATTTACATTTTCTGGAACTTTTGCAACTAGGTTTTTGGAAACTGAATTAAAATCAGCATGAGAACCATTTGAAATAACTCTGTCACCTATTTTAAAGCCTCTTACATTCATTCCAATTTCTACAACTTCTCCAACGTTACAATAGCCTAACTCTATAGGTGTATTTAATTTACTATTAACAGACTCAATGGTTGGTAGGATGCCATCAGTTTTAATCTTACTTAAAACTTGTGCTACTCTATCAGGATTTTTTCGGATTCTCGTCAACCAACTTTGACTACCAAATTCAGTAAGCATCCTTTCAGTGCCGGGTGAGACAAGTGATAGCGATGAACTTATAAGAAGGTTATTAGATTGATTAGAAGGAACTGGGACGTCCTCAAGAATAGTTTCACCATTTTTAATATTTTGAAATATTTTTTTCATCTTTTCTTTTAAAAGTAAAATTTATTTTCTTCATCTTCTATAAAATCTTTGACGCTCCTTAAAAATTTATTACAAGCAGATTTAGAAGATATTGTAACTCTGATGCCTCCATTGGTTGATATAATTTTATCTCTAATATAGATTTGTTCTTTTTTAATTTTTCCCAAGAAATACGTGGCTCCCTTTATTTCAAAAAGTAAAAAATTACCATAGCTATTGTAAGTTCTGATACCCATGCTAGTTAATTCATTAAAGGTCATTTGTCTATTTTTAATGATTTCTTCAATCCATTTGTTGTATTTGTCAATATTATTAATCACCGAAGTGCCAATAAGTTGAGATAGCATACTAATGTTTTTGCCATTTCTTATTTTAGATAGTGTCTGCAAATTCACATTATTGGATATGACATAACCAAGCCTTATTCCAGCAAGTGATAAGGCCTTAGAAAATGTTCTTACAATAATTAAATTATTATGAATTTGAGTTAATTTAGTACAATCAAAATCTAAACAAAATTCTATATATGCATGGTCACAAATAAAAAGCACATTCTGAAATTCACCACACATTTTTGATATATTATCAGGACTAATAATATACCCGCATGGGTTGTTGGGAGATGATAAATAAACAACTTTAGGCTTGATTTCCTTAATCTTATCCCGAATGCTATTAATATCAAAGATGTATGGACTTTTTAACTCATGGTTTATAACTTTAGCTCCGCATGACTCTGCAAAAACTGTAAAATTCTCATAGGTCGGAGTAGGAATTAATACATTATCTTCAGGCTCAATAAAACATCGACAAATTGTTTCTAAAGCTGAGTCTGAACCAGGAAAAGAAAGAATATTATTTATTGATATACCAATATATTTTGCAAGAGATTTATGAAGATCATATGATGTATAATCCGAATACCAATTAAATATATAATTTTTTTTTAATATGTGACTAATTTCTTTTTTTAAAAAATCTGGAATATAGTTTCCTTCATTCCAGTCAAGTTTTTCAATGTGATCTTTTTTGTTAAATAACCATGGATCTTGCGAAGTTATTTTATAGGGTTTAAGTTTTTCAATATATCTATTTATTTTTATTTTATTATTTTTCATAGATCTACTTTAGTATAATTTGGTATTTCAGATTTATTTTTTTTCTTGAGTAATTTGTAAGTAAATTTCTTGATATTACGCTTTAATTTTGAGTTTATTTTCAATATTAAAAATTGATAAAGAGTAGTTTTCTGTAAAAGATTTAATTTTCTTGGAGGTTTCCTAAAATTTGAATTAACACAAATAATTGGCGACTCATTCTTAACTATATCATAAAGATCTGTTTTATTAGTTTTGTAATCATTAACATAATATCCCACTTGAGAGACTTTATGACTATCACTGCCTGATACCAAAGTCAGATTATAATCTCTTGCAATTTTCTTTATTTGATATAGCTCTGCAGCACTTTCTCTAATACCTCCATTTACAATTTCTATAATTCTGCAATGATTTAGAAATATTTTATAATCAGAGTGTGTTTTAAAAAATCCGGTTTTATCTTTAAATGGATGAGGAATATATATTAGGCCTTTTTGCTCATTAATATAATTAATAATGGATTGAACATCATTTTTGGGTGGTAATGCCTCTTTAATGAATAGTCCTATCAAATGTGCTCCCTTATCTGTGGTGAATTCACAACCTTCAATTATAGTAATACCCCTATTTAAAAATTTTTTCCTTGGAACTTTAGAAGCTTTATCGTGTTCAGTAATTGCTACTGCAGATATATTTTTATTTAAACATGCCTCAAGCAACTCATCATAAGTTGTATAAGCATCGAAAGAATCTTTTGTATGACAATGAAAATCGATCAACATTTTAAATTTTTACCACCGCTGAAAGTTTACCATCATGATTTTGAATAAATTGATTTGTAATTTTAATTTTTACTTTTTTACCAAATCTAAGTAGCATTTCGTCATTTATAAAGTTTTTTAATGATGATTTATCTACATCATCATCAATTTGAATCCTCAATTCTAAATCAGACTTTGTCTCTATAAATTGAAATCTTTTTACTTCTTTTATATTCGAAAAATATGTATAAAAATTAACTGATGGCATATCATATCCGTTGTGGTGAGACAAAAAATCATCACTTCTTCCATAGATTTCTTTTATATTTGGTTTTTTTGAATTTTTTGACTCATTCGAAATTTCAACTAGATCTCCTGTATCATATCTAATAAGTGGCATTACGTCATTATGCAAATTTGTTGCGATAAGTTTATAAATATTGTTATTTTCAGTTGGGATAAATTCAGGATAACCATAGTAATTTAAATTTCTCAATCCACTATGATCGTCCCATTCATGAATCATTACAGTAATCTCTGCTTGGCCATAATGATCAAATACTTTTACTCCAAAACTATTTTCAATTTGTTGTCTATGATCTTTTGTTAACTTTTCAGATGCGGTAAAAATTGCCCTAAGACTGTTTAACCTTATATTAAACTTCTCAGCATACCTTGATAATAAAAAAATAGAAGAAGGATAACCTCTTATAAACTTTGGTTTCCAATGTTTTAACAAGTTTAAAAATACTTTTGAATTTGCCTCGTCTAAATGATAAGGAGAAATATAAAGCCAATTTCTTAAATAATCTTTTTTATATAATGGCTCCTCTTTTTTAGGGCTATAACTTCTAATAATAGCCATTTTGTCCCTAAATCTGTAACCTGCCATTGTCCACTGCCTCCATATTGCGGCTTGCTCAATCATCCATTGACTTGGAGAAGTATATACCGTTAACCTCTCTCCAGATGTTCCCGAAGTTGATAACTGTATTGAATTTTTTGACCTTAACCCTGATATAAGTGCTGAATAATTATTCCTAATAGTATCTTTATCTAGAATTGGAATTCTCTTTAATTCATCTAAATTGTCAAATTTATAAGGGTCAAAATTTATTTCCCAAAATAAGTTTTTATAGAATGATATTTCTCTTGAAGCCTTTATCAATAAAGATTTTATTTTAGATACTTGATATTTTTCGATTTCTTCTTCAGTAAAATTTTCAATCTTGGCTATCTTCCTTGAGTGGTTAATACCCTTAAATGTTAAATATATATCTTGTAATTTACCAATTTTCATCAAATCAAAAGTTAAAAAGTTGTTTATAACTCATTGTAACATCATTCATATTGAAATTCTCTATTAAAAACTTTTCAGCATTTTTACTAAAATTTTCTTTATGATCTAACTCCCATGTACGAAAGGTATTTATTATTTTTATAAAAAGTTGCTTATTTTCGAGGGGAACTGACCACCCTATAGAATATTTATCAATACTTTTCCAAGGCGTCTTATTGCTTAAGAGAACGGGAATGCCACTATTAATAGCATCAAATATTACATGACCAAAATTTTCGCCCAAAGTAGGAAAAATAAATAAGTCATATCTTGATAGAGTTTTTGCTATTTCATCTCTTCTAACGACACCTTGATACCTTATCAAATGAGAAAGGCCGTTTTCAATGATAAATTTTTCGCACTCACCCCAATAACCTGTATCATCCACCGGGCCATAAATATCTAATTTGTATTTAGTTGAAACTTTATTAAGTATTTCTATACAATATTTAAGATTTTTCTTGGGTGTTATTCTTGAATAATAAATAATTTTTAGCTCGTTATCCTTATTCATACTATCTTTTTTTTGGTTAATTCCTTTTAGTGAAGCATAAAAATTCAAAGAAATAATTACCGTTGAGTTCGGAAATATTTTCTTAATAGCAATTTTTTCCTCTTTTGATGTAGCATGCCAAATAATATTCCTGAAAAGATTAATAAATTTTGCTAATCTTAAAAAAAAATATTTCTTTTTTTTCTTAATGCTAAGTGCACCTGAATATAGTTCCCCACGAGGAGCTACTATTAATCGTTTTTTACGAATGATAAATATTCTAATTAATAAAAGAGGAAAAATTGTGAATTTAAAATCAAATAAAGATGAAAAATATATAGTTTCTATTTTGTTTTTACTTAATGTACGTATAATTATTTTAAAATATTGAAAATAATTGTTGTCTAAATAGTTTATCAATACATTAAATCTTCTATTCCAATTGTTTGTCTTAATACTCTTATAAGCTTTTCTGTCTAAGAAATCTCTATTGCTTGTAATTATGTAAAAGTTTGCATATTTCTCTAGTTTTTTTATAAATTGAGAGATTGATATAACAGGTCCACCTGATTTATAACCAGGCAAATAATATCTAACGAAGATTAAAATTTTAGATTTACTCATCAAGCGATCTTACTCGTAGACTTTTTTTTATTTTCATGAACTAAAAATATCATAATAAATATCCATAAAATTGTGCCAGAACGATTAAGAAACAGCACTGGAGATCCTATACTGGTAGTAATTATGTATAATAATAATATATAGATGAAATAATTATCATCGTTAGGTATATTTATTATTTTTACTGACTGATTTACAACTAATAAAATAATTAAGAGTACAAATATTGTAAAACCTATAAAACCCGTTTGATAGTAAAATAACATATAGCCACTATCAACTGGCACTTCATTTGCAGCAAAAGATCCTGCGCCAAAACCTAAGTATGGAGAGAATTTTGAAACCTGCTCGATCATTTGCATAACAGGCGACTCAGGATTTGCAAATCTTCCTGCAGTTAAAGCATCAATCATAAGTTCTATATCAAATGAAAAAATCATTTCAAATAATATTGAATAATTATTTAAACCATTCCAATCTTCAAGAGGAACAAAACTAAATATAAAGAATGATATTATGGATAAAATAAATAGGGTAATTATATTAATAATAAATTTTTGTAGTTTAATAAATAAAGTTATTATTGTTATAAAAAAAACGCCTATAAAAAAAACTTTTGAGATTGACAGTATACCGCCAATAAAAATTAAAATTATTAGAATTAATTTCTTTAGATCAAATATGAAGCTAAACTTATTTTTGTACAATAAAAGTAGAAAACCAAGACCATAAGCAAATCCAGATTCCATTGGTTGGAGAAAGATACCTGTAATTCTG
>MDSV01207201.1_pt1 | contig 17669 bp, 18 predicted proteins | sample 810851 | NCBI WGS metagenome assembly MDSV01 (sample SAMN05326640, study PRJNA326480) | marine metagenome | isolation source: seawater | place: Atlantic Ocean: North East | collected 2012 | reverse complement strand
TGCTCCATTGAGTGGTATAGGGAAGTTAGGGTCTGTTTGTAGGGCAGTACTGGAATCAGGTAGGTCGTAATTTGGTTGTCCAAGGTCATTTTGACTACTTGGATTTGCCGTAGATGTTGAAAATTTCCACAAAGTTACAGTATAATTGTTGTTGTTCATCGAGTGTCCATGGAGAGCAGTACAAATTTCGACGTATATTGTTTGAGGATTGGTCCCAAATGATCCATTGGTAGTTACATATTCAGGATTATTGCTGGTGTAAGATGTTACTACAATGTTATGTTGTGGTGAATCCCAAAGTCCCAGATCTAAATCGTCGGCAGCATCGAAACTCAAAGATACAGCTAATCCTTCATTGGCAGCTAAGTTAACACTAAAGTAATCATGATCATCTGGGCCGGGAAATAATTGGCCACTAACGGTCGTAGTACCTGAAAAAGCCAAGTTTGGGATATTTGCAGTGCTTGTAAGTTGATTAGGCAAGTCTCCTCCAGTTCCTAAATCGTTTTGAGGTGGTGCTGGTTGATAGGTGAACTTCCAAATTGTGATTGTATAGTTTTCGTCATAGATTGGTGGTTGGTGAGTGTTTGACATTATTTCGATGTAAACTGTGCCAAAGTAACCTGAACCATTGGTAGTAACATATTCTGGGTTTGAGTGCCACGAAGTGTCAAGATAATGTCCACTACTATCGAGGAGACTAATATCAAAATCATCTCTTACATCAAAAGACAATTCGGCAGCAAGCCCTTCATTTGAGCCTAAGTTTACTTTCAAGTAATCATAATCTGAAGCGGGAATAAGTTGTCCATTGCCACTTACTTGACCCGAGAAAATGATGTTGGGAATTGCACTTGGGTTTGATAAATCATTAGGTAAATCTCCTCCAGAAGTACCAAAATCATTCTGACTAGAAGTAGATGCTTGAACTGGTACTGCTAATAATGACAATACGGAGAATAACATCAATCCACAAAGTAATACGCTTTTTGACTTGAGATTGATTTTTGAATCATCTATACTGGGCATGTTAGTTCCAAGGTATACTAGTTTAAGATATTCTCCCAAATGGAAGCAAATCAAATTGCAGTAGGTGCAACGTGGCCATCTTTTTTGTCATCTGGTTTTCTAACTCGAGACCATACTCCACCCATTAATTGGTCATGGCAGTTTTGACAATAGTGGAACCTTCGGTATGCTTCTCTAAATGAGTAAGCTTTCTTTCCAGTGGCCACTAGGTAACCCTCCGGGGACAAACGTGAGACAATTTCTCCGACTCCTCCACATCCTGGAAAGTCACATACAGTCTCGGCTGCCATATCTCATGCTAACAGTATCAGCACTTTAATGGTCGTATATATGAAGTCAAAAAACCTCATTCTTCTTTGGGCTCAATGACAACTAATGGAACATTTGCCTCAATAGATTGTCCCTCTTCACAATTTACCGAAGTTACGGTTCCTGAGATTGGAGCCTGTATCTCGTTTTGCATTTTCATGGCTTCAAGAATTAATATTACTTGACCTTCTTCGACTTCTTGGCCAACTTCAACTTCTATGGTAACAATCTTACCAGGAATATTTGCAGAAACGGTACCAGATTTCTTTTTCTTGCCCCCACCTGCTCTTTTCTTTTTGACGACAGGGCCAGAGTCTGGGATTTCCACTTCAAAAGTCGTCCCCTCAACAGTAGCAAGCCATTTCCCATCCTCGGAAATATCGACTGAAACTTCGTATTCGACGCCGTTAACGATTACTTTCTTTATCTCAGTCATTATTTCATCTCCATGGGGATCTTGCGGAATTTCTGTTCATTAGTGAATTTAGTCCCATATTCATTCTAATATGGTCTTGTGTCCATGAAGGGCCTTGCTTTCGACCGACTAATGATGGGTCTTCACCTTGGGTTTCAACAATAGATAGAACTGCGCAAATGGCTGCGATTCTCAAGGTTGCTTCATCAGTCAAAATTTCACCTCAAAGTGGGATGTTGCCGTGCTTTCTTGCTGGCCTCAATTCTTCTTTGTCAATAAGCATTTCAAGAGCACGAGCTAGTTTAGTTCTAGTTTCACTAGGCTCGATTACATCATCAATATATCCAAGTGCAGCGGCTTTGTATGGGTTAGCAAACTTTTCGTTGAAGTCCTCGGTTAGCCTTACCCTTTCTTGTTCAGGATTTCTTGCACTCTTTAGCCTTCTTCGATGAATTATCTCAACAGCCCCATCAGCGCCCATTACTGCTAATTCAGCAGATGGCCAAGCTACATTGTAGTCGCCTCTGATGTGTTTTGACGACATAACATCGTATGCGCCGCCGTAGGCTTTTCTCATAATAACCGTTAGCTTGGGAACTGTAGCCTCGGCAAATGCATACAGTAGTTTAGCACCATGTCTAATTATTCCACCCCATTCTTGATTGGTACCGGGCAAGAAGCCAGGAACATCCTCGAAGGTAATAATTGGGATGTTGAATGCATCACAGAATCTAACGAACCTTGCCGCTTTGTCGCTAGCATCTATGTCCAAACAGCCTGCTAGAATTTTTGGTTGATTGGCGACAACACCAACGGTTTGTCCACTTAAGTGGCCAAATCCGATAACGATGTTTTGTGCCCAATCTGCTTGTACTTCCATGAAGCCATTATCGTCTAGGACTTCTGAAATGACGTCTACTACATCATATGGTTTGTTGGATTCTTCAGGGATAATTGAGTCGAGTTTGTCACAAGAGCGATTTGTTGGATCGGAGGTTTTCTTGGTAGGCGGTTTTTCCAAGTTGTTTGATGGCAACATATCACACAAATCTCTCGCTAACTGTATTGCTGATTCATCATCCTCTGCGGTGAAATGTGATACGCCTGAGCGACTTCCATGAGTCATAGCACCGCCAAGTTCCTCAAAAGATACGACTTCATTAGTCACTGTTTTGATTACTTCTGGTCCAGTGATGAACATATGTGCAGTTTGGTCTACCATTATGACAAAATCAGTAATTGCTGGAGAATAAACTGCTCCGCCAGCACAGGGGCCCATAATAACGGAAATTTGTGGAACTACTCCAGAGGCCCTTACATTCCTGAAAAATATTTCAGCATAACTGCCAAGTGATGCGACTCCTTCTTGGATTCTAGCACCGCCACTATCATTGAGTCCAATAACAGGTTTGCCTGTTTTCAATGCCATGTCAAGAACTTTGCATATCTTTAGTCCGTGCATTTCTCCTAATGAACCGCCGTACACAGTAAAATCTTGAGCGAAAGCAAAAACTTCCCTTCCATTGATACAACCATGGCCGGTGACGACTCCATCCCCTGGTATGACATTCTTATCCATGTCAAAATCTCTACACCTGTGCTCAACTAGGGCATCAATTTCCTGAAACGTCCCATCATCAAGGAGAATTTCTAATCTCTCACGGGCGGTAAGTTTGCCTCTATTGTGTTGAGCATCAACGCGATTTTGACCGCCGCCGGCCTCACTTTGTGCCTTCCTATTTCGAAGGTCTCGGAGTCTTTCCTCAGTAGTAGGCATGGCTTCCCCACAATAATGTGCGTCAAGGCCGCCTTTATTGATTACCATAATTTTAACACTTGAATGCCATTCATTAGTTTGGAATTTGAATTTGGAGTGATTAAACATGGGTTTTCTTGATAGGTAGGGAACTTTTCGACCATTCATGGGCAACAATCTACGGATAGTAATTGCAAAGCCCGGCCTAGATGGCCATGACCGCGGTGCGAAAGTTGTTGCAAGAACATTACGAGATGCCGGCCATGAAGTAATTTATACTGGTCTTAGGCGGACAGCAAAACAAATAGTCGAAACGGTTAGAGATGAAGATGCAAGATTTTTGGGTCTTTCATCACTATCTGGTGCTCACAATCATTTGTTCCCGCGCGTTTGTGAATTACTAATTGAAGAAGGCTTGTCTGATGTAATTGTTTTTGGGGGTGGAATAATTCCTGAAGATGATAGGCCAGCCCTTTTTTCTAGTGGAATAAAAGCAATCTTTGGACCGGGCACTCCAACCAACGAGATTCTTGATTTTATTGATACTGCATCAAGTATGAATAATGTTGGTGTCGGTGCTAAAAATGACTGGCACTGGCAATCAACTGCTTGAGGTGAAAGATTGGATTTAGAGCTAATCAATGACGCCATTAATGGTGACAGAAGGTCTTTGGCAAGAACTCTGAGCGGTATTGAGAATGGCTCAATAAGTATTAGGCAGATTCAACAAAATGTGAATGTTGCAAGTAAATCTAAGGCTACTGGCTGGCAATCACTTGCCATAACCGGTGCTCCGGGAGTTGGAAAATCATGTTTAATTGACAAATTGTTGAGTATTTGGGCTGGCTCAGGATTAAGAATTGCTTTGCTGGCAATCGATCCATCATCTCCACGTACAGGCGGGGCATTATTGGGTGACAGAGTAAGAATCTCTTCAGCTGATGATGATTCTCTAAAAGAGAACATATACATTCGTTCAATCGCAACTAGAAAATCATCTGGTAATGTACCTTTGATTGTTGCTGATATGATAGAATTTCTTCATATTTCTGGTTGGGAAAGAGTAGTAATTGAGACGGTTGGTTCAGGCCAGTCTGAAGTAAGATGTGCGGCAATTGCTGACCGGATTGTTGTTGTTGAGGGGCCAGCACGCGGCGATGGCGTACAAGCCGAAAAAGCTGGACTTCTAGAATTAGCAGATGCAGTCATTGTCAATAAATCAGATTTGAATGGAGCAGAAATACATGCGGAAGAACTGCTAGAATCCTTCGAGTTAGGATTAGGTGATACACCGCCAGTAATGTTGACTTCGGCCCTAAATGAGACCGGAATCACCGAAGCAGCAAGCGTATTATTGGATTTGCCAGATTCTGGACGTTCAGTTAGGGCTAGATGGCGTGAGAGATTACTTGCACATTATGAACGAAAAATACTCGAGGCACCGGATTTGGACACAATTTTGTCTTCACTGGCGACAGGTTCAATTTCTATCGATGAAGCCATCATTATACTAGGCGGGCAATGATATGAGTGAACAAGTTGAACTGACTAATCCTGTTGATTTATCAATCGGTGGCATGAGCGGCCATTTGTTTAGAAGATTTTTCCACCTTGGAATGTTCATTATTCCAGTCTTGTATTTTGAGTATGGTGGAACAGTTGCAGAAAAAGTTGGTATGACTCTTGATGAGGTTGTGGCCACCTTTGTCCTCGTTGCAGTAATTGGTGAAATGATTAGGCTGAAATTAGGGTTCACTGTCTTCGGACAAAGAGAGTATGAATCAAAGCAGGTGTCTGCCCTTGCATGGGGTGCTTTAGCAATAGGTTTAGTATTGCTGATAACACCAACCAAAGAGTATGCTTATCCACTAATTTTCTCGTTGACATTTGGTGACCCTTTCATGGGAGAATTACGCAGAAAAGGTATGGAATCAAAGAATGTTATTTTGGCAGCCTGCATATTCGTTCTGGGTATTTGGCTGGCTTGCTGGTATGCATTTGGCACACCCCTCATAGTATGCTTGATCGTTGCTCCAATCGCCGTGTTGGCAGAAACACCAAGACTACGTTACATAGATGATAACGCTACTATGTTACTGATTCCACTAGCAGCAGTTGTAACTTTAGAACCGTTCTTGAATGTAATGTAGTTTTCAATATGTTAAAATGCGGAGTGGTATAGGAAGGATTGAGCAGAATGTATGATAGTGACGGCAACCGTTCAGAGCCACCCCAAGGAGCGTATTATTTCGTGTTCTTTTTGTCAATAGTTCTACTTGGTGCTGCAATGTTTGCCTGGCCTCTTTGGTAGTATCAAGGAAGAAAGCGATTCTTCAAATAAACAATCGGATACCTTTGTTTATGTGCGGTATTTCAGGGATGTTTGGTTTACCGGACACTTCAGTTATTGAACGGATGATTGGAATCTTAACTCATCGTGGCCCTGATGGCAAGGGTATGTGGAGTGATTCAAAAATCGCTTTAGGACATAACAGGCTATCGATTGTTGACTTGTTGGGTAGTAGTCAGCCAATTACGGGAAATAATGGCACAGTATTGATTGCCAATGGAGAAATATATAATCACCTGAAACTCAAACCGAATTTGAACTATAACTGGAAAACATCAGGTGATTCAGAGGTGATTTTAGCTCTCCATGATAATTTTATCAAAAAAGGCGGTGGAAACGATCATACTCAATGGGTTAAAATGCTCAATGGTATGTTCAGTTTCGCTCTTTGGGATACAAACCGTGAAGAATTAATTCTAGCAAGGGATGCTTTAGGTATCAAACCGTTAGTTCGCTGTGAGATTGATGGAAGTTTACTTTTTTCAAGCGAGATTAAGGCATTTCATGCTCACGAATCTTACCGCCCAAAATTTGACGAAACGTCTCTAGCGTTACGTCTTTCATGGGAGTATACACTAGATTCCTCAACATTGATTGATGGCGTTCATCAGGTAAGGCCAGGTACTGTTGAAGTATGGAAGTTAGATGCAAAATCAAGACCATATCTGTCATCTGTGTCAAATTTTGAACGTCAAAATATCATTCCTGATAACAATTGGAATCCACAAATTGATGCAGAATCATTACTGGAATCATTCACTGTTAGCGTGCAAGAAAGACTGATGGCAGATGTTCCTGTTGGTATTGTCCTATCTGGTGGTCTCGATTCATCTTTAGTTGCAGCAGTAGCAAGTGAAGCAGCAGACCGTGAAGGTAAACCAGTTCCTGCATGTTGGACAGTTGCAGAAAGCGAAGACAACCCCGATTGGATTGCTGCTGAAAATGTTGCAGCATCACTAGATTTAGTTCATCATCAAACAATAATGTCAGAAGACTCTTTTGTCAAAGATATTCCAAAACTGTCTTGGTATGGCGAAGATTTAGATGTTTCAGTACTATTTTTCCAACCGCTGTTTCAGCAGATGAGGCAGCATGTCAAAGTAGGGTTATGTGGCCAAGGTGCCGATGAAATTCATGCTGGGTACCCTCGTTACAAGTCCTTGGATGGACACAGAAAAGTGGTGTTAGAAAGGCTGCATTCAATTGATGACTCAGTCACCTCCAAAATAATGGAAAAGAGTTTACCGCTTGATAGTTGTTGGTATTCGAATAGTTTACACCCAGATGATTATAGCGGTGATTTGGATCAAATGTTGAACTTTGAATTAGAACGTGGACAACTAAGTAATTTCCAACTTCGTCTAGTTGACAGACATTCTATGGCACACTCACTAGAGGTAAGAGTGCCATTCTTAGGAAAAAGTCATCGTGAGCAATCATATCAATTACCAACCGATTGGCGCTTGCCGAGTAATGGTCTTGAGAAAGCAGCATTACGTAGTGCAGCACGATTGACAGCTCTTCCTAGAGAGATAACTGACCGACCTAAGTTGCCTGCAGGAACTGCTACGTCACCAAATCAGTTGAAATCATTCTTATCTGAATATTCTGGACTGTCATCATCATTAGCCAATAAGTATAGCAAATTTACCAAGGTGTTAATGCAACAGCAAGATATGGCTTTAGGGTTGGGATTGTTTGAAGCATTACACATAATTGAGCCACATTACACTCGTAGCAACTATTCTATAGAATCTTTAGTAGAGGAGGTTTTACAATGAATCTTAATGATTTGAATGAGTTACTCGAGTCTAAAAGACAGGAAATTACTGATTGGATGAATGTGAAGCGTTCTGAAATTCCAATTCCGATATATGGTAGTGTAGATGTTAGAGATGCCGGATGGAAAATTGCCGTAGTTGATGCTAATCATTTTCCGGCCGGATTTAACAATGTTGCAAGTGAAGATGAAGAACATCTTGCGGCTCTGCTAAAGAATCACGTTAACCGCAGAGATGATACTTGCAAGTGGGTTCATCTGTATCCGGAATCTCACACCAGAAATGCAGCCTATGTCGAAAATTTGACAACTCTTCAGCGCTTGATTGAAAAAGCTGGATTCCGATGTACAGTTGGTTCACCAGAATTAGCCGAACATGGCTCAATCGATGGTTTATCAGGGCCATTAAAATTAGATGTAGTAAAGTTAGAGGAGATTGCGGGGCAAGAAAATATTGTTATTGAGGGATTAAGCCCAGATCTAATTTTGCTAAATAATGACTTAACTGAGGGTATTGTACCTGGTTTAGGCACCGGTAGAGTCTCTCCACCTCCAGTCATGGGCTGGCATGCCAGAAAGAAATCTCACCACTATGAGGCATTAAGTGAATATGTTGAAGAGATTGCTAAATTGTTGGGAATTGAATCATGGAACTTGATTACTGATTGGTTTGTTTCCAAAGATAAATGTCTGGATAGAGAATCATGTCGAATAGAACTTGCTGCCGAGGTCGATGAATTTATCAGAAAAATCAAGCAGAAATATACTGCTATTGGAATTGATAGGGAGCCTGTAGTATTCATCAAAAACGATAGTGGCACATACGGTCTAGGGATTCTATCGGTTAGGAGCGGTAAAGAATTACTTTCATTGTCAAACAGGAAAATGAAGAAATTGATGTATTCCAAAGGCGGTGTTGATGTAGAAAATTTCCTGATTCAAGAAGGAGTTCCCACTAGGCTCAAAACTGATAGCGATGGCCCTGTTGAACCGGTAGTCTACTTGGTAGATGGACAAGCAGCATCATGGTTTTACCGTATTAATGAAAAGAAAGGCGACATTGAAAATCTGAATTCACCAAGTGCATCGTTCGAAAGTTACGCCGATGTCGGCCATCTCTATGGTGAGAATGCCCATGGTTGGCATGCTTTAGTTGCAGAATTATCCATGTTGGCGATGGGTCGAGAATTTTCAAATTACGGCCATTAAGCATAATGCAAAGCAATATCACCAAGTCTCTTGTGGATTAGATATGAGCCGTTCATGGTTATACTCTCTAACCATAATTATTGGTCTATGGTTCTCTGCCACGGCATGTGGTGGCCTGCTACCAGATAATTTGGCAGAATGGCCGGTAAATTTCTGGTGTTGGGGTGTTTTTGGCTACATCTACAAATCAACAGATCGAAAAGAAAGGATTGAGATGTTGACAGTGCTTGCTTTTGCTACTCCAATGGAGTTATTCTTCAGCGAAGTTTGGAAAATATACGAATATCAAAGAGGTTTGATGCCAATATTCGTTCCAGCCGGTCATTATTTCTTGTTTGATTTAGGTAGAATAATGGCTAGCAAGTTTGACGCAAAACTTGCAATGCCAATTCTTGTTCCCTTTATCCCAATGGTTGCCTTTGGTGTCTGGGAAGGAACTGACACTTCAGCAATTTTCCTACTAGTTTTGGTGATTTTGTTTACCAAATTTGGACCTCAGCCATGTTTGTATGCATCGATGGCGTGGGCGGCATTAGGTATGGAAATTATTGGTACACGGTTAGAAAATTGGACATGGGCAAACGAAGTGCCATGGACTGGTTTGACTGCGTGGAATCCACCATTATTGGTAGGAGCATTCTATTGTTTGGGAGATTTATTGGTGAACATGACAGTCGTTAGGTTTGAAGAGAAGGCACCCGTGGGGTTGACTGAATGACGTCCGCAGATGAGTTGAAGAAGCGTCGGGAAAAAGAAGCCCTGCGAATCAGAACCTCGTTAAATCGTCAGCGCAGCATACAACATTCCAATACTAAGGGTGGAGAGAATACAGTTGCCTTTGTTGAAGAGAGATTGTGCATAGGTTGTGACCAATGTGATATTGTCTGTGATGACAATGCAATTGAGTTATACAAGGTTGACATGATAAGTCCATTAATGAATGTTGAATCAAATAGGAAAGCAAAAATCATCCGAGACGCTTGTACTGGATGCAGGCTATGTGTACTAGCTTGCCCAACTGATGCGATATCAATGATAGATAGGTGATACAATTGAGTAGCAAGAGTAAAGCAAAAAATGATGCTCAAAGATTTGGTGGCGAATTTGGCCCATATCGAAAGCCAGGTACTACTGGAGTCCCTCTTTCAACATTCAAATCATTGGTTTGGACATCAAACATCGGAGGTTTGCTTCTCGTTGTCATTGCATTAGAAATGCTATTTGTTAGACAAATGTTTTTCTGGGGATTGATAGCCATTTTGGGAGGAGTTGCAATCGCTTTGTTCCCATCCAATTATGAAATAATTGGAATGAGTGACAACGGCGATAGTCCTCAAAAAATGACTATCAAAAAGAAATCAAAGTAATCAAGCTTCAGTTTCAATAGTTTGGATTGAATCTTGACCAATCTTTTCTTTCTTTTCATTGATTTGTTGTGCAAGGAAAGAGACAACATCTAGAATCTTGATGTCAGAGTATCTCTCATCACCTTCAAATTTCAAACACTCGAAGTGAGATACACACTTTGGACATGATGTAAGCATTGTATCTGCGCCAGTGGACTTGATCTCTTCCATTCTAGCGACACGCAGTGCTCTAGCGTTTTCATTACAAGACATCATGCTTGAGACACCACAACACATTGCATCTTCGCCACTGTGTTCCATCTCAACAATACTAACACCCTCAACAGATTGAATCAGCTCTCTTGGCTCTTCATAGATGCCCATTTGCCTTCCCAATCTACATGGGTCGTGATAGGTTACAGTAGTCTCTTCTTCGACCTTTAGGTTCATATCAAACCCTTGTTCAATCAAGAATTCAGTAGTGTGCATAACCTTGACATCTTCTAATTCATAGTCTCTAGCAAAAGTTCTGAAACATTCAGCACAAGAAGAAACAAGTGTATCAATTCCAGATTGTTGAATCTTCTTTTGGTTGTAAGCCTTCAACTTGTCAAAGACCTCGGTCAATCCTTGCCACTTTTGGTCGTGACCACAGCACTTTAGGAAATCACGTCCTAAATATGATACATCTACACCTATTTCGTCAAAAATGGTAAATGCAGAGGTAGTAGCATCTCCAAGATTCATTTCTCCTTCGTTAACGTGTGAGAAGACCATTTCTTGGTCTAGATAGTCAACACAACCAGGATAATATCCAACATTAGACTCAATTGGATAATCTTCAACAGAGACGAAGTCCGAGTCAGCTTCTTCTTCAGCCTCAGCTGCTAGAACTGCTTGGAGCACTGTGTGAGGAATCTCTGCTTGTGGACCTCCAACAATTAACCCTCTTCTTATGTCAACATAGGAGTCATAGTCTACCAGTTGTGGACATGCGTTGGTACATGCAGTACATGTTAGACAAGAATACATTGGCACTCCGTCGTCTTCATTATTCCAAGAATTGTAAATGATGTTCAACTTGTCACCACCATTGAATAAACGTACAGGACAAGCATCGTCACATAGATCACAGCCGTAACACTTGTTCATTTCAAACTCATAACCACGAGCCATGGACCTTAACAGAATGAATACCATTGCACCAAATGTCAAACATGGAATGAACATTGCGTAAATCAACTTAGCATCCAAACTCTTTGGGTTCATGTGATAACTTGGATTGTCAACTTCACCAAAACTTGAACCCCCAAGAGCCATTTCTACGTTGTTACTTAGATTGACAGTCTTACCTTGAAGGGAGTCAGCAGCAGAACTGCTCCAAACTAGTAGTGGTTGGAATGCTGAAATTTCCAAACTAATTTCTTTCATCATTGTGTCATTGAGTGCTAGTGGCCCAGTAATCTCAACATCCATTTCGTAGGTGTAAGTCCCCACAGGCAGTTCGAGAGAGTCACCAGCACAGTTGGTGAACTGTGAAACGACATTGTTGTTTGAATTGTAAACAGTCATTGTACTGCTAATCATAGTCTCTGTCTTGACATCATTGATTTTTCTCTCTTCTGCGCGATGTTCACATACTATGTCAGTTGTAATCTTATCTACTGATTGATGATGCCCATCTGGGAATAGTGCAGGATCTTCGGTAATAGTAAATTTACCTGATGATGACCAAGTGTCTTGGTCAGTAAGTACTGTTGAGTCTTGAGCAGCGTTTATCTCATTCTCAGCATCTTGATGGCCATTAGCATCTGCGAAGTCAATTATGACTTGATGTCCCGGTTGATAAATTACCCAATCAAGCCAAGCAGTGGTAGGAACGATTCCGTCATCTGACCAACCAAATTCATCGGTGAATTCGTTGGTATCGTGGACGTGTATGTCAACAGGTTGAGTTCTCATAGACTCTAATTCTTCGTAGTCCGAAATTGTACCTAGACCCTTTGCGCCCCAGAATCCTTTGTCATAGACATCCCATGTTGCTACGGTGGCAGCAGTGGAGAGAATCAAGGCGCCTACTAGGATTTGCTTAGCGTGTCCGGGAGTGAATGAAGAACCCCATGCCTTGGTCAAGATCATCCTTGCTCCAAAGTAGATACAAATCCACAGTAAAACTCCCGTCATCAGCCATGGTAAAGCATTGAAAGCTTCCGCTAACCAAGGTTCCCTCACCCCACAAAGCAAGTCTCCATGACTATCTAATTTACAATAATCCGACCTATTTTTATGATAGAGTTCAAGGAATATGTTGATTGAAAATACCGAGATAAACCAAATGTGTGCTAAATAAACCGCACCTGCAGCAGCAAACCAAGGGTCTTCAACAGGTCGCTTTTCTCTACCGCCTAAAAATGGCGGCAAGATTAGGATTCCTACTGGGATTCCAGTTAGAGCAGCACCCCACCATGCAGCATTCCAAGGGAATACTGGCTGTCCGAATATGTCTCCAAGGAATCCAGTTGGTACGGTAAACTGAGGTAAATATTCACCCCATCTCAAATATCCATAGGAAAACAAAACGTACCAGTCAGGGAACACGAATCCAGCTTGAGCATATGGGTCGGCAGCACCATGAAGTGGAGGTGGAATAATCCACGCGTAGTAAAGTAATACTGCTGTCATAAATGCAAAAATCAAAACGTCTCTTAAGACTTCATGAGGCCAAAATCCATGCCCCAATCTTGTTCTCTTACGCTTTTCGCCAGTGGTTTGAAGTTTTTCTTTCTCATCCATATAAGATGATGCTACTCTTCCAAGATTTTCTACCAGTCCCATTTAATCCCTCCAAATATCAATGCGGCTCCGCTATTCCTTGCACCCAAACAATAAACAAATGAACAATAATCAATCCTGTTACAATTACCGGCAAAATAAACACGTGGATGAAATACATCCTAGTTACTGTACGTGGTGTCAAGGCTGAACCACCAAATAGTAGTGTAGCAATTTGCTTTCCGATAAGTGGGCTTGAGTTTGCTAGGTTGATTCCGATAACTGCAGCACCATATGCTAGAGAATCCCAAGGCAGTAAGTAGCCAGAATACCCGAAAACAATAGTTAATGCCATTAAAGCAACACCGATTAGCCAATTAAGCTCTCTAGGATTTCTATAAGCCCCAGTGAAGTAAACTCTACACATGTGCAAAAATACACTGGCTACCATAAAGTGGGTGCCCCAGTGGTGAACTGCCCTAATGATATAGCCGAATGGTAATTCTGTCATAATGTACTGCATACTGAGATATGCTGGAGAAGGAATACCTTCTCCACCTGGAACATAGTAAATTCCTAGTACTGTTCCGGTTATTACCAATATGATGAAAGAAAGGAATGAAATTCCACCTAGGCAGTAAAGAGGATACCAGTACCATATGATTCTCAATTTGTACTTTTCTGCGTGTGTAAGTGGCATTTGTCTGTGCATATTGTAATATGCACCCTTTGACATATTCCAGTAATCCTGCAGTCTAAATCTCGTATCCAGCCAAGAGAATACCCACAAAAATGATCGTTCTGCAAAACCCATTTTTCCGGTAGATTCTACGGCACGGAGAATTTCTCGACGTGGCATTTCTTCGTTCTCTTTACGCAAGGTAAAAGCAACAAGAACGATGATGAATGCGATAAAAAACCATAGAATCCAGAACATTGTTGTCATTATATCACCTCAATCACAATATGTGTACCAATCGAGGTAATCTGTAATTCCCTCTATGTTATCGCCATTCATCTGTACAGGAATAATTGGCAAACCAACAGGAGCAGGGCCACCTGCCACCCTTACTCCAGCATAATTGAATGTCGCACCGTTAGAACGATTTCTGTTAGTATTCATCTCGAGAGCGGTTGGGTCAAATCTTGATGAATGACAAATACAGAACAATTTTGTCCCTCCATCATCGGTTCCTCCTGGGGTCCATGAGTCATCAGTAAAAGAATTGGAAACCAATTGCCAACCAGGTATGCAGCACAGGTGTGTACAGCGCCCATAAATTATTACCAAGTTTTCTGACGGGAATATTCTTGGATCTAAGTCAGACATATCTTCAAAGTGTCCAATACGTTTTCCTGTCTCGTCGTAACCTTCCATCATTTGGAATCTAGCCTTACCACTTGAAGTTGGTAACTCTTTGTTCTTTTCGTGGTCGACGTAGACAACAATTACTGGTACGCCAGCCCAAATTCCTGCTGCTCCAGCGGTTCCAGTGGAGGATTTGGCTGCTTCGTCAACGAAGTCTTGTCTAGTCATTGGTAACTCGTGTTTAGCACCATACCATGCTTCATCTTCTCTACCCTTAGCCCAATAGATAACTCCGTTGTTACTTCCACCGGAATCTGCTCCAGGTGGCAACAGTATGGCAGAGAATCCCAGAACTCCTAATGATGCAGCAAGAACGCCTGTAGCGGTATTGAAACCATATTTTAGGAATTGACGGCGGTTGATTACTTTACTACTGCCAAACACAGAGTCTTCCCCGCCAATTGACGGAGCCGGTTTTAGATTGTATTCTCTTGCCAATTAAATCACACCTTGTATTCTTTCCAGTCTTTTTGATGTTCTGGGATGTATTTGTTAATCGCATGTTTGACGATAATTGTATCTGGTAGGATAAATCTTAGGTAAACAAGTCCCATCAAAATCAATGTTGTAACCCCTATGGCGAGGTGGAATGCTAGTTGTCGTTGATCCCAGTCATTGGCAAGTCCATATATCATAGAAAACATCCAGTAACAAGACCAGAATATGCCCCAAACAAAGAAAAACATCGTTAGATAAGACGCTCCAGATGGTGCTAATTTAGCACTGACAATAGAACCCATGTCCGCTTCAGTGAATACACCTTTGTCGATTGCCATCTCCATTTCTTCTTCCGTCAAGGAAGCATCTTCCAGAGACTTTCTAGCATCCTCGATGCTTATTTTACCACTGGCTACGCCACGTAATAATTTGGTAATCGTGTCATCCATCACTGGTCACCTCTTCTTCTTATTTTGTAACGCAAGCGCAATTGATTGCTTCTGCCTTTGTAGGATGATGAAAAGCTGTATCTAAGCATCAGGCCAGCAAATAGTACTACGGCAAGTACGGCGCCAAATCCTAGTAGCCCAAGGACGTGAGCTCTAAATTCTGCTCCCATGTGCTTTAGGTCGACACCGGTCTCTTGAGGCTCTGGTGGGCTGACATTGCCGTCTCCAGCAAACAGGGTTCTCGTACCCATGGCAGTGGTCTTTGAGTCGCCTTCTTGAAGGGCGAAAATCAACTGATTCCATTTGTCTTCAGGGCCTGGTCCTTGGTCGCCATTGACCGAGTTGCCGGTAATCCAAAAGTCGACTACTCCGGTTTCTGCTGCAGGTGCTTCCCAAGATAGTGTCCACATACGCTCATCTTCACCAGCGGTTGCTTCTGTTTGAGTCAATGTAGTAGGGTCATCTTCCCAGTTTTGTAGATTATCTCCTGATAGGATTCCATCAGATACCCGCATCGAGAATCCTGCTGTCCAAGGACTTGCTGCTGGTGGACCGCCAATGATTTGAAGTTTCAATTCATAAGTTTGCCCTGCTTCCCAAGCATATGGGACATCATCGAGTACAATCTGAACGGTGTTATCTGCTTCGGCATTGTGACACAAACACCCTTCCTTAGCAACATCATCAATTGTTTCTCCGGCGTTAACTTGTTCTCCACCGATACCTCCATGATAAGACGAGGCAATGCCTGGTAGGGTCAACAAAATCAATAGCAATGTGCCTAGCGCAAGGCGATTTGAGATAGGCTTGCGCAGCATTGATACACCCAGTTAATTCTCCCACCGGTATGAACCCTTTAAACATTGCCAAAATGCTGACGATAATTTATTCGCAGTACCTCGTTTTTGACCGACTTTATAAACCTCGAAATACGGCTTAAAATCGTTCTTGATAGGGATAGTTCAATAACGGGGAGTTTTTGCCTGTTGTGATAGCAATGGCAACACCATTTGAGAATACCTATGATTTATCGGAAAATCAACTTGCAGATTTAGAAAGCGCCGAAGAAATGATGTTGAAAAATGATCTAGGTAATGCCGAAGATTTACTGTTGAAAATGTTAGAAGACGATGGTGAATGTATTCCAGTACTGTCTAACCTGGGTCATCTCTACGGACGCTATCTTTCAGAATTTGAAACGGCAGTCAAATACTACGACAAAGTGTTGTCAATTGAACCGGATAATGCATGGGCTCTAGATTCAAGAAGAAGATATCTAAGGTACATTGAAAAGTGAGATAAAGTTCATTGAGCATCAATATTACCACAACCCGATGGAATCGTCTCAAATTTTGATTGCAGGGGTGGGCGGCTTAGGTTGTTCATGGGCCAAAGGTGCTTGGTCAAAATGTGATTCTGAAGCGGATATTTTGTTGATTGATGCCGATGAAGAGAGCTTTTCATCTATCCAACAAGGTCACGTGTTACGACTAGGGACAGTGGTCGATAAACTAGGATGTGCTGCATTACCTCCACTTGCTGAACAGAGGATGAGAAGTGTGTCGGCTGTTGTTAGGAAATTGATGGAACCTGTTGAATTAGTTATTTTGTTAACAGGGCTTGGAGGTGGTACAGGTACGGGGGCTGCGCATGAATTTGCTCGCCAAGCTAGATTGTCTGGTGCAATAGTTATTGCCGTTGCTGCAATGCCATTTGAAATCCAATCGACTAGATTAGCAATCGCAGAAGAAGGATTTTCAAGATTGGATAAATTTGCTCATGTTACTGTGCGCTTATCGTTGGAAAGATTGGCTAGACAAGCAAGGGAAAAAGGCAGATCATGGCAAATGGGTGCTGAATGGGTCGAAGATTTAGTAGACGGTTTAGTTAGGACTCTACTTAGAATGGGATTGATAAATCTGGACTTAATGGATCTAAGGGCAATAGTTGAACAAGATGGCAAATCTACTTTACTGGTTGGCATGGGAGATCCTGATGAGCCTGAAAAGATTCTTGATTCAGCGATGATGGCTCCTTTGGCAGCACTTGATGTTGGAGGTGCGACGGGTTGTCTAATCCAAATCGAAGGCGGATTAGGAATGACTCTAAGCCAAGTTGATACCGTGGCAAGATTATTCACAAATGCTCTTGATTCTAATGCGCAAGTAATACTTGGCGCTAGAGTAAGTGAGGACTTACATAATAGCATGCGTGTCGTAACTCTACTTTCGGGTATAGATGAGGACTAGTCTAGATCTATAGTTTCATCCCATTCTATGTTATCGATTTCTACCTGTTTTTGCTCTTTGTTCCAATCAACATCATTATCTTCTTGCCAAACTTCTTCTGACTCTTGTTTTTCATTTGAATTAGATTCAAATTCGGTTTGTATAATCTCAATTTTAGTATCCTCTTTGTGTGTAGATGATTCGGATTCTTCCATAATT
>MDSV01196273.1_pt1 | contig 17673 bp, 19 predicted proteins | sample 810851 | NCBI WGS metagenome assembly MDSV01 (sample SAMN05326640, study PRJNA326480) | marine metagenome | isolation source: seawater | place: Atlantic Ocean: North East | collected 2012 | reverse complement strand
ACTTAAAATTTTTGGCACACTAGATTACCCAAAAAAAGGAAAAAGCAAAAGAGTCCGTTGCAATTATACTACTCATGTATTTGATTTTGAAGAGGTTGGAATCAACCTTACTTTGCTTTATGAAAAAGAGGATCGCTATGGGAAAGCCATTGAAAAAAGAGTTATGGACAGTTTTGAATTGATTAAAGAGTTATAGACAATGTTTGAAGACATTTACTTTTCGAATCCTGATTACCTATGGTTGATGCTTGTGCTCCCATTTTTAGTGGGGTGGTATGTCTTTAGCCGAAAACACACACAGGCGGTTTTAAAAATTTCTTCACTTAATGGCTTTCGGGCCAAGTCCAGTTTTTTGGCCCAATTTCAGCCCATATTGTTTGTTGTGAGAATTTTGTCCCTTACTTTGATTGTAATGGGTTTGGCCCGCCCCCAAACCATGGATGTCTCTACCAGAACCAAAACCAATAAAGGAATTGATATCGTCATGGCCATAGATGTTTCCTCTAGTATGTTAGCTCAGGATTTAAAACCAGATCGCTTGACTGCCCTCAAAAGGGTTGCGGCATCTTTTGTAGATGACCGCATGAGTGACCGGATTGGATTGGTGATTTATGCGGGAGAAAGTTATACTAAAACACCCATCACCAGTGACCGTGCTATAGTTAAAAATGCGTTGGGAGAAATTCAATTTGAGGGATTGATAGAGGATGGAACAGCCATAGGGATGGGACTTGCCACTTCGGTAAACCGTCTTAAAGATAGCCGTGCTAAAAGCAAGGTAATCATTCTGTTGACTGACGGAGTGAATAACTCTGGCTTTATCGATCCTAAAATTGCCAGTGAATTGGCCGTAGAATACAAAATTAAAACCTATACCATAGGATTGGGAAGTAATGGGACTGCAAGGGCACCTATAGGACTTTTACCCAACGGAAAATTCCAGTATGGGATGACAAAGGTAGAAATTGATGAGGAATTGCTCAAAACCATTGCCAAAAATACAGGAGGGTTGTATTTCCGTGCAACTGATAATAAAAAATTGGAAGACATTTATGAGGAAATTAATAAGTTAGAAAAAACTGAAATAGAGGAGTTTAAGTATTACAATTATGATGAAAAATTCAGGCCTTTGATACTATTGGCATTGGCTTTGCTTTTTATAGAATGGTTAATGAGAAACACTCTTTTTAGAAGTTTTATTTGATATGTATCAATTAGACGCACCTTTTTATTTTTATGGTTTGGGCATCTTGCCCATACTCTGGGGAGCCTATTTTTTGGTCATGAATTGGAAGCGACGTGCTCAAAACCGATTTGCACATTTGGGCTTGATGGAAAAATTAAGTCCCCACCGTTCAAAGTTTAAACCTGCCTTTAAATTAATGATGCTCTCACTAGGAATTTCCTTTTTAATTTTGGGCCTGGTGAATCCCAAAATTGGAACCCAATTAGAGACCGTAAAAAGGGAAGGAGTGGATATTGTTTTTGCAATTGACGTATCTAAAAGTATGCTGGCAGAAGACATTGCCCCCAATCGATTGGAAAAGTCCAAACGCTTGGCATCTGCCATCATCAATCAGTTGGCTAGTGACAGAATTGGCATTATTGCCTATGCTGCCCAAGCAATCCCTCAGTTGCCCATTACCACCGACTATGGAGCTGCCAAAATGTTTTTGCAAGCACTTAATTCCAATATGCTTTCTTCACAAGGAACAGCACTGGACGCTGCCCTTGACCTCTCCGGAACTTTTTTTGACGATGAAGATCAAACGAACAGGGTGGTCTTTTTGATTTCAGATGGTGAAGATCATTCCGAAGAAGGAGCTTCTGCATCCCAAAGAGCTGAGAGGATGGGGATCCGAATTTTTACTTTTGGTGTAGGCACCGACGAAGGAGCTCCCATTCCTATCAAACGCAATGGAGTAATAGATTCTTACAAAAAAGACATGGAAGGCCAGACCGTTATTACTAAAAGAAATACCTTAATGCTTCAAGAAATAGCACAAGCTGCAGATGGCGAATATGTCGATGGAAACGATACTCAAGCGGTGGTAGATTTTGTTGCGGAAACGCTAAAAAATATGGATAAAAAGGAATTTGAAGCCAAGAAATTTGTGAGTTATAAAGATCAGTTTCAAGCTTTTCTTTTTTCGGGATTCCTATTAATTTTGTTGGAGATTTTTCTTTTTGAAACCAAAACCAAATGGGTACAACGTCTAAATTTGTTCAACGAAAAATGATGGAAAAGCCAACCTTTTTTTGGGGACTTCTTTTTTTTGGGATTTCTTTGATGGCCCAAGATGGTGAAGTGATCAATCACATTTATGAAGGAAATGAACAAGCCTCAGCCGAGCTTTTTGACAAGGCAGAAATAGCCTACCGCAGGGCGCTATCCAAAGCCCCTGAGAAACCGGAGGCCCTGTATAACCTTGGAAACACCCATTTCCAAGAACAGGATTTTGATGAGGCTAAACAACGCTTTTTTCAAACCCAAAAATTTGCGGAAAACAAATCTAGCAAACACCATGCTTTCCACAACCTTGGGAATGTGTTCATGAAACAAAAAGATTATGCCAAGGCAGTAGAGGCCTATAAAAATGCCCTGCGAAACAATCCCGAGGATGAAGAGACCCGATACAATTACGCTTTAGCCAAAAAGTTGTTGGAAAAGGAACAAGAGCAACAACAAAATCAAGATCAAAAAAATCAGCAGGATCAAAAAGATCAAGAGGATCAGCAGGATCAGGGCAAAAAGGACCAGAATAAAGAAGGCAATAAGGATAAAGATCCTGGAAAGGAAGATGATGACAAGGAGGGAGATGAGGGTGAAGACGATGAAGATCAAAAAGATGAGGGGGATCAAGAAAAAGAGAAAAAACCCGAGCAGGGGGATTCAGAAAAAGAGCAACCCTCCTCAAAACCCCAACAAACCGAACTTTCTCCAGAGCAGGTCAAAAGCTTGTTGGAGGCCATGAACAATCAAGAGAAAAAAGTACAAGACAAAGTCAATGCTGAGAAGGTTCAGGGAACACCCGTCAGAGGACAAAAAGATTGGTAAAGATTTATGATGAAAAATGTTTTTGCTAGCGTTTTAATGATGATGATGACCGTCGGTCAGGCAATGGCTCAAGGAGTTAGTTTTGAAGCAAAAGTCAGTAAAAGAACCCTGGGATTGAATGAGCGGCTCAGGGTAGATTTTATTATGAATGAAAACGGGGATGATTTTACTCCCCCAAGATTTAGTGGATTTATAGTCGTTGGTGGACCAAATCAGTCTATCAGTAATTCATGGGTAAATGGGAAAAGAAGCTTTTCCAAGACCTACACCTATTTTCTGACTCCCACACAAAAAGGAGCTTTAACTATTGCCCAGGCCACCATTGATGTCGATGGAGAAACGTATAAAACCACTCCGGTAAAAATTACTGTTACAGAAGCGGTTGAGGTTCCGAGAGACCCAAACAGTCCCGAGTATTTGATAGATGACAACCTCCATTTGGTAGCCGAAATATCCAATACCCGTCCCTACCTCAATGAGGCCATCACGGTGATCTACAAATTATATTTTAGGAATCCATTGCGAATCTCAGATGCTAGAGCGGTTGAGAATCCAAAGTTTGCCGATTTTTGGAGTCACAATATCGACATCCCCCAGCTCAAAGTTGAAAATTCTTCCTACAAAGGGGAACCCTACAATGTTGTGGTTTGGAGAAAAAGTGTCTTGTACCCACAAAAAACAGGAAAACTGACCCTAGAACCGCTCAGCTTGAGTTTGGTCATCGATTTGCCGTCTAACCGCAGGGATTTCTTTGGCAACAGAATCCTACAGCAATCCTCAAGGACTGTAACGGCCGGGAAAAGAACCATCAATGTAAAACCTTTACCCGAAAAGGGAAAACCAGCGAATTTCTTTGGAGCCGTAGGACAGTTCAATTTTGATGCTTTAATCAATAAAAACATGCTTAAAGCCACTGAGTCTTTTGAAATCAAACTCAAGATTACGGGTAATGGCAACCTCAAACTCTTTAAATTACCTGAATTGGTATTGCCCAATACATTAGAAGTTTTTGAGCCGGAGCACACCGAAAATGTAAAAACTACACTTTTGGGTATGCAGGGGAATATTGAAGATAACTACACCGTTGTCCCTCGTTTTCAGGGAAAATATCCTATTGCATCATTCTCCTTTTCCTATTTTGATCCCAAAAAAGAAGAGTATTTTACTTTGCGATCTAGCGAACATATAGTAGATGTCTTCGGTGGCCCTTTGGCCAATAATTCAAATGACAATACAACAACTTTTGCCGCCAAGCAAATCTTGGCCAATACTGACGAATCTTTCCGATTCATCAAATTGAAACCCAATTTGGAGCCAATTTTCAAAAAGGAATTTTGGAACAGTAAACTGTTTTATGCCTTGTTGACTTCCCCCATATTTTTATTAATCGCTTTTGTTTTTTTAATGCAGCGCAATCAAAGAATTGCTGGTGATGTTGAAGGATCAAGACTTCAGGTGGCCAAACGTTTGTCCAAAAAATATTTGGGAGAAGCCAAAAAGAACCTAAAAAACAAAACTCTTTTTTACGATGCACTCGAAAGGGCGCTTTACAACTATTTGAAGGCCAGACTAAAAATAAAAGCAGATGACTTCAGCAAGGATAAAATAGCAGAGATCTTGGCCGTCAAAAACCTGGAAGCAGAGGAAATCCAGCCCTTTAATGCACTGCTGGAAAACTGTGAAGTAGCTCGCTATTCTCCGGCTACCGATGCCAAGATGCAACAAGATTTTGACCAAGCACTTTCTGTAATTTCTAATATTGATAAAAAATTATGAGAAAGATATTGATGTTACTTTCCGTCTTATTTCTTTGCTGCTTAATGGCTTATGGTCAGGAAAAAGACACGGCTTTTGAAAACGCTAATTCTGCTTATAATGCAGGACAGTTTGAAAAAGCAGTGATACTTTATAAAGAGATTTTGGAGGGTGGCTATCACAGTGCCGAACTCTATTTTAACTTGGCAAATTCATTTTACCGTTTGAATCAAGTTGGGGAAAGTATTTTTTATTTTGAAAAGGCTAAACAACTGCGACCAAATGATGAAGATATTAATTTGAACAGCACTTTTGCTCAAAATATGGCTATAGATGCCGTCGAGGTATTACCCAAATCCCAAGTCACCCAATTGCAAGAAAGTACCATTGAATTACTTCCTCAAGACGGGTGGGCTTATTTTATTATTCTTTTGACTTGGTTGCTGGTTCTTTTTTGGGGACTTTATTTGTGGAATAAAGTTCCGCTAATAAAAAGGACTTTCTTTTTAATCACTCTTTTTCTGGGAATGTTACTGATCGGTTCACTGTCCATTGCTGTTATCAAATTTGCCGACAATGCTGAAACGACATACGGCATACTGTTTAATGAAAAAATTGAGGTATGGACGGAGCCCAATTCTCGGGCGGAGTTTTTGTTTTCTCTGCATGAGGGGACCAAAGTTCAAATGTTGGATCAATTGCAAGAATGGCAAAAAATCAGAATCGCCAATGGTTCAGAGGGTTGGATCAAAAACTCCAAGGTGAGAAGCCTAAAAGATTTTAAATAAGCTCTTCCGGGATCTCTTTTGACAGTTCGCTCCCCCAGCTAAAAAGGTATTCCCCCAATTCGGTGATGGGTTCGTAAAGGATAGAATTTTTCATCATTTCTGCATCAATAATCGTGACCCATGCATTCAGTTTTCCTAAGAAAAAAAAGGCCAAACTCATCAATATCGCCCATTTTAAAACGCCGAAAAAAGCACCTAAAAACTTATTAAAAAGCCCCAATGAGGCTTTCCTGATAAACTTGGTTAAAGCTCGGGCCAATAAAGATATGGCATATACGATGATGATAAATACGATTAAATAGGACATGGTTTGGACAGCCACAGGACTCAAATCAAAAAATTCGTTTAACAGATCAGCAATAAAACTGGAAAATTTTACCGTACCTAGTAGGCCCAAAATCAAAGCGCCCAAGCTGGACACTTCAACAATGAAACCCTTATAAAACCCTTTTAAAAAACCAAAACCTAGTACAAAGGCCAGTATGATGTCGATTACATTCACTAGTACGAATTTACTTTATTTTTGGGAATCTCTTTCTGAGATTAATCCTAAAGCCAGTATCTTTGAGGGTGCAAAAAAACCAAAGCAGAGATAAAAAATTAAAGGATCGTTGGGACCATTTACTTTCTGTCCTCAGTGAGCGTTTTTCTGATTGTGAGGTCTTGGATATCGAAGATATTTTATATTTGATTGGTTTACAAGAATTGGGGCAGTTTCACAAAAAAATGAAAAAAGACGACAATGTGAACTTAATCCATATTGGTATCTGTACCGTATTGGAGCCTTATGGATACTACCGATTTGATTTTTTTGACGAAGAGGGCTGGCCTCATTTTGAACTTTTGGAGGCGCTGCCTCTACTTAAACCCGGAGAGCAAAGTATTTTGATGAAAGAAGCACTGGTAGAGTATTTTTTAAAACGCGAGCTAATTCAATAAATGCTTACTTTTATCCCATGATTGATAAGATTAATGAAAACCTGACCTTGGTCAATGCTTTTGATACTCAGTCCAAAGAAGAAGTAGAGGCTTTTAGAATAAAATATTTGGGAAAAAAAGGGATTTTAAATCACTTTTTTGCTGCCTTTAAGGAGGTAGCTAAACAAGAGAAGCGAGACTACGGACAGGCACTTAATACACTTAAAAACGCAGTAGTAGATAAGGTGAAAATCCTTCAAGCCCAAACCACCAATACTAGATCTCAAGGCAGCCACGGTGATTTATCAAGACCCGGTTTCCCCTTGGAGTTGGGTGCCCGTCACCCTCTTTCCTTGGTCAAAAACAGAATCGTAGATATTTTTTCTCAGATAGGATTTAACATTTCTGAGGGGCCAGAGATTGAGGATGACTGGCATAATTTCACCGCTTTGAATTTGCCGGAATACCATCCTGCCCGTGATATGCAGGACACTTTTTTTATTCAAACCGATCCGGATATTTTACTCCGCACTCATACCTCCTCTGTTCAAGTGAGGTATATGGAAAACAATCAACCTCCCATACGAACCATATCACCAGGAAGGGTATTCAGAAATGAGGCCATATCTGCCAGAGCCCATTGTATCTTCCATCAGGTAGAGGGCTTGTATATTGACAAGAATGTTTCTTTCGCCGATCTAAAACAGACCTTGCTTTACTTTACCAAAGCCCTGTTTGGGAAGTCAAAAATTCGTTTGCGCCCTTCTTATTTTCCCTTTACCGAACCCAGTGCGGAAGTAGATATTTATTGGGGATTGGAAACAGAAACAGATTACCGCATTACCAAAGGATCAGGATGGCTAGAGATTATGGGATGTGGTATGGTCGATCCTAATGTCCTGAAAAACTGCAATATCGATCCCTTAGAATACTCAGGTTATGCTTTTGGGATGGGTATTGAAAGAATCGCCATGTTGTTGTATCAGATTGGAGATATTCGGTTGTTTTTTGAAAATGATGTTCGTTTTCTTTCCCAATTCCAATCGGGTAATTAATCCAGTTTTTTGATCAGCTTTTTAAATACCTTTTCCGGGTTTTTCTCTAAGTATAGTATGCTGAAAACAGCTTCTATGATAGGAACTCTAGTGGAATATTTTTGGTTAATCATTTTTGCGGACCGCGTAGCGTAATAGCCCTCTGCTACCATCCTCATTTCCATTTGAGCTGCCTTGACTGTATAGCCCTTACCAATCATACTGCCAAAGGAACGGTTGCGACTGAAAACAGAATAACCTGTTACTAAAAGATCCCCCAGGTAAGCTGAGTTGTTTATGTTGCGTTTCATTTTGTAGATATCATTTATAAAGCGTTTCATTTCTCGAATCGCATTACTCATCAGTACACTTTGGAAGTTGTCACCATATCCAAGGGAATTGGCAATTCCAGCTGCAATGGCGTAAATATTTTTGAGCATACTGGCATATTCTGTACCTATGATATCATTGGAAATGATGGTACGAATATATTGGGTTTTAAGTATGGAGGCTAATGCTTTTGCAAGTTTGTTATTGGAGCAGGCAACTGTAAGGTAGCACAGACGTCCCATAGCGATCTCTTCAGCATGAGAGGGGCCTGCAATTACCCCAATTTTTTCTATTGGAACATTGAGTTTTTGATTTAAATGTTCCCCTACTATCAACATACTTTCCGGCACTACACCTTTTACGGCAGAAAAAATCATTTTGTCATTGAGCGATTGGTTCAATTTGTCCAGTTCACTTGATAGAAATGCTGAAGGTATGGCTAAGATCAATAAATCAGCTTCAGACACTACTTGATTGATGTCTGAACTAACCTTAAGACGTTTGATATTAAGGCTGGTAGTAACGAGATAGTTGGGGTTATGACCGTGTTTTTTTACTAAATCTGCATTGGTGGGGTTTCTAATGTACCACCCTATATTTCTTTTATTTTCTGAAAGAATTTTAATGAGTGCAGTTCCCCAACTTCCACCACCTAAAACAGCTACTTTAAGTTTACTTTTTAATAGAAAATTGGAAATATTTAGCTTTTGAGAGGGGCGTTCCATAGGGTGTTTATAGCCAAGTTTCCCAAGGTATTCTACTTAATAATAATAAAAGTCCCAATCCGTAAAATAAAGCAATTCTCAGAAATTTTTTCTCGGGGTCACTTTGGCGTTTCTGAAGTGACCAGCCCATAGTAATTAGAACAATGGCAAATATATTGGTAAAAGAATGCTCCACCAAATATAGCCGAGCTTGAGAATCTTTCATGACACCGCCGATTCCTAGATTGGACCATTGGTCAAACCAAGGAGAAACAAAATATAAAATCAGACCGATCAATAGTTGTATGTGAGAAAAGATCAATCCAAACAGAGATATTCTAAGGTCTTTGGACTCAAAATATTTTCCTTTTATTTTTCCAGCTATGGCATTGAGTATGGCAAGAATTAAAACCAATAAAGCCAGATAAGCCCAATAGGAGTGAACATTCTTGAGTATAGAATACATGCTTTATTTTTTGAAAGATACGATATTCTTTGGATCAATAAATATATTTGAAGTAATAATAAGATTACTTTTTGACATCAATTATTGCAAGGGTCATTTTAAATCTCTCAAGGGTTCATTTTTTTGATCAAAAATCATATGGTGGAAACCCTAAGGGTATTTACCATCCCTTTTTTATCGATAGGCATAGCAGTCAAGTTGATTAATAGATCCCCCTTTTCGACGTATCCACTTTTTTTTGCTATTTCATTGATTTGCTCTACAGTTTTGTCAGTACTTTCAAAACTATCATAAAAGAATGCCTTCACTCCCCAAATCAGATTGAGTTGAGTGAGAATTCTTTTGTTGGAAGTAAAAACTAAAATATTGGAATTGGGTCGCCATGCGGATACTTGAAAGGCAGTATATCCACTATTGGTCAGGGTACAAATGGCTTTGGCCTTAACATCATTGGCAATGTGCACTGCATGATAACAAATGGACTTAGTGATGAACCTAACAGTTCTTATGTTTGGCGGTTTTTGAGGGACTGAGATTAGGTCGGAGTTTTCGACACTGCAGATGATGGAACTCATCGCTTGAATTACCTGGACGGGATATTTTCCAACAGAGGTTTCTCCAGAGAGCATAACGGCATCAGCACCATCCATTACCGAATTTGCAACATCGTTTACCTCTGCCCGATTTGCTGTGAGGCTGTTGATCATACTTTCCATCATTTGTGTTGCAATGATGACAGGAATCCTAGCTTTTTTGGCTCGTTTCACCAATTCTTTTTGGACTAGTGGAACCTGGGCCGGAGGAATTTCTACCCCTAGATCTCCCCGGGCTACCATGAGACCGTCGCAATAAGAAATTATTTTGTCTAAATTTTCAATCGCTTCAGGCTTTTCAATTTTAGCGATGATTGGAATTTTGTTATCGGAGTTCTTTTCGATAAACTTTTTTAATTCCAAAATATCCTCGGAGTTTCTTACAAAAGATAACGCGATCCAATCCACGTTTTGTTTGATTGCAAACTCGGCATCTATCACATCTTTTTTAGTTAAGGCTGGGAGTGAAATTTTAGTATTGGGAAGGTTCACCCCTTTTTTTGACTTCAATTTCCCTCCTTGAATTACTATGGCTTCAACTTTTGCTTTTTCATCTGTTGAAATAACTTCAAATATAAGCTTACCGTCATCCAATAGAATTCTTTCTCCAGGTCTAACGTCTTTTGAAAAATTGTCGAAACTCATGTAGACTTTTTCTTTGCTTCCCACAAAAGGCTTATCATTAAGAAATGCAATATGATCTCCGGGGTCAACAAAGGTATTATCTTCTACCATTCCGATCCTCAATTTGGGCCCTTGAAGATCAGCCAAAATAGAAGTGTTAGAATTCATTTTTTCACTTAGTTCACGAATAATTTTGATTATTTTTTCAACTTCTCTGTGTTCGGCATGCGAAAAATTAATTCTGAAGACATCAACGCCCGAAAGTATCATTTCTTCCATCAACTCTATCTTATTCGATGACGGGCCAAGGGTGGCTACTATTTTGGTTTTTTTACTATTGATCATGAATATAAATTTAGACTCAGATCGATTTTCAATCGACTTTTATCAATCAAATAACGGTACGATATTTGATTGATAGATTCCATTTTTTCTATCATTACTTGGTATTCGATACCCGAATCAATCTTAATGATGTAGTCAACATCTTTTAAATCCTCTACCAAATATAATTCTTTTGTTTTTGGTAAATCAAATAAGTCTGTGCCCTTTTGGATATCATTTTGAAAAATTATGACTCGATTGGAAAAGAGCCTTATTTCAATGCCTTTTATTGGGTCGATCCATTCATAGCATTCAAAAGGGTAATCTGCTTGAGCTTCTACTTTTCTTTTTTTTGATTGGACAAATCGGCACTGGCATTTGGAATTGAGTAAAAAGGCGAGAAGATAAGCTTCACAAATGCTGTGAACCGCAAGAAGAGAGAAATCGTCTTCAGCAATTTCGTCTAAAAAATAATTTTTGACTTTAGCCATTAATCCTTGATTTGATATTCATGGCGTGGAATGCTCTTTTTGCAGCTTTTTCTTCAGACTTTTTTTTGGAGACTCCCCTTGCTTTGATAATTTGTTTTTCATCCAGATAAACTTGTGTTGTGAAGTTAAATTCAGGGTCAAGTCCATTGTCTGTATGAGTTTTAAACTTAATATTTTTTTTTGTTTTTTGCCCCCATTCTATTAATAATCCTTTATAACTCAAAACGGCGTGGTGCAGTTGATCAATTTTAACATGCTCCCCCAAGATTTTCTTCATTATAAATTCACTACATTTTTTATATCCTCGATCTATGAAAATAGCCCCTACTAATGCTTCAAGGAGATTACCGTGGATATTATTTCCAAAATTCATATTACTTTTTTGCTCTAAGAAATTGATCAGCCCGATTTTTAGACCAATCTGATTTAGATTTTCCCGACTTACAATTTTTGAGCGGTACATTGTCAATGTCCCTTCTTTTGCAAAAGGAAATTTTATATATAAAAAGGAAGAAACAACAATGCTGAGTATAGAATCACCCAGAAACTCTAGTCTTTCAAAATTGATCAAATGTCCATCATCATCTTTTAAGTTTCTGGATCGATGGGTAAAAGCAGTATGATAAACATGCTTATTATACGCTTTGAGTGAAGTAATCTTTTTAAGCCTACGAAAAAACATCACATCTTTTTTTGATGATTTCAGAAAGAGGCTTAAGAGATTCACATTCTAAATTAGGTAATTTTTTTGAAAATAACGCAGGCATTATGCCCTCCAAAGCCAAAGGTATTGGACAATGCAACTTCAACTGTTCTATTCTGGAATTTTCCTAATGTGAAATTAATCTTAGGGTCCAATTGGTCATCAGCCGTTTGGTGGTTGATGGTAGGCGGAACGATACTTTTTTTAATGGCCATTATGGAAGCAATGGCTTCAATAGCTCCTGCAGCTCCAAGTAGGTGACCCGTCATTGATTTGGTTGAGTTAATATTGATCTTGTATGCATGATCTTTAAAAACAGATATTACTGCGTTAGTTTCTGCCAAATCTCCTAATGGGGTTGAAGTTCCATGCATATTGATTGCATCAACATCCTCTGGTTTAAGGCCGGCATCTCGCAAACAATTAAGCATCACTTTTTTGGCTCCAATGCCTTCAGGGTGAGGAGCGGTCATGTGGTAAGCATCTGCTGAGAGTCCTCCTCCCGCAAATTCTGCATATATTTTGGCTCCTCGAGCCATTGCATGATCGTATTCCTCCAATATTAGAGCACCAGCACCTTCTCCTAACACAAAACCATCTCTATCCTTATCAAAAGGTCGTGATGCAGTTTTGGGATCATTGTTTCTGGTCGACAAAGCATGCATAGCATTAAATCCACCAATCCCAGCTATGGTAACTCCAGCTTCAGATCCACCTGAAATGATGATGTCTGCATAACCCATTCGGATATAGTTTAGGGAATCGATCATAGCGTTTGAGGAAGATGCACAAGCAGATACAGTGGCGAAATTAGGGCCTCTAAGTCCATGTTTTATTGAAATCAGCCCAGGCGCGATGTCCGAAATCATTTTAGGTATAAAGAAAGGGTTGAAACGGGGAGATCCGTCCCCCCAAGAAAAATTCAACACTTCATTTTGGAATGTTTCTAATCCACCAATGCCAGCGCCCCATATAACCCCAATTCGATCTCTGTCTTCTTTGTCAAAATCCAAACCTGAGTCTTCGATCGCTTCTTGGGAGGAAACCAATGCATATTGTGCAAATCGATCACATTTACGAGCCTCTTTTCGATCCATAAAATTTAGGGGATCAAAATCTTTTAACTCACAAGCGAATTGGGTTTTGAATTTCGAGGCATCAAAATGGGTAATGGGTGAAGCACCACTGGTACCAGATAATAAACCTTCCCAATAAGCAGGAACTGTGTTTCCTATAGGAGTTAAGGCTCCCAATCCGGTAATTACTACACGTCTTGGTTTCATTTAAGCCAAATTTTACTTTGCTTGTTCAATAAATTGAATGGCTTGACCTACTGTTGAGATATTCTCAGCTTGATCATCTGGAATCTGAATGTCAAATTCTTTCTCGAATTCCATAATAAGTTCCACGGTATCTAGGGAATCAGCTCCTAAATCGTTGGTGAAATTAGCATCGGCCACGACTTCATTTTCGTCTACTCCCAATTTGTCAACTATGATTGCTTTTACTCTTGATGAAATGTCAGACATAATCAAATTTTGTTTTTAAATTACTGTGGACAAAAATATAAAACTTTGCATCAAAACACTATTAAGGGTCAAGAATATAACTTTTCTTTGTTTTGAGGATGTTTAAAAATAAACCAAAAAACGCTTTATTATTGATGTGAAAGGAATTTTATGGGAAATAAAAATGCTAAAAGAATTATCCTATTTGCCTCTGGTTGGGGCACCAATGTAGAAAACATCATAAAATACTTTCAAACTAATAATCAAGTTGAGGTTGTAAGCGTCTTCACTAACAATCCATCAGCAGGAGTCATTGATCTGATTGGGCCAATGAAAATTTCATCAAAAATTTTTGATCAGGTGCAACTGAATAATGGAGAATTAAGACATGAGATAGAGTTTTTAAACCCCGATTTGATTGTTTTAGCTGGATTCTTACTAAAAATGCCTTTGGATTTTACCACTACTTTTTCTGATAAAATAATTAACATCCATCCCTCTCTACTTCCAAGGCACGGTGGTAAAGGGATGTATGGCGATTACGTTCATGAATCGGTTAAAGAAGCTGGTGACAAAGAAACAGGGATTAGCATTCACTATGTAAACGAACACTATGATAAAGGATCTATTATTTTTCAAGCCAATGTAGAAGTTCAAAAGGAAGACAGCATAAATGAGATCGCTGATAAGGTTCGCCGACTGGAGTATAAGCACTATCCAGAAGTGATTGAAAAACTATTATTTCCTTAAAATGTCAGGGAAAATCAATATTTATACTGATGGTTCTTCGCTTGGAAACCCAGGGCCAGGTGGTTACGGGATTCTAATGGAATGGGAAGGAAGGAATTATGTGAAGGAACTTTCGGATGGTTATAGATTGACAACAAACAACCGCATGGAACTTTTGGCTGTAATTGTCGCACTAGAAGCCTTAAAAAAACAACCTATGGATGTAATGGTTTATTCCGATTCAAAGTATGTGATCGATGCGGTTCAAAAGAAATGGGTATTCAGTTGGGAGAAAAAAGCATTTAAAGACAAAAAAAACTCTGATCTCTGGCACCGCTATCTGAACATTCACAGGAAGCATAATGTTAATTTTCAATGGATCAAAGGACATAATGCTCATAAGCAGAACGAGTGGTGTGATCAATTGGCAGTCAAAGCAGCCAAACATTCTCCTTTCAATGTAGATGTTTTTTTTGAGCAAAATCAAAACAAATCCCTTTCCTCTTAGACCTTTGAAAACTTTTCAATAAATCATGGTCAAATAGTCAATAAGCCCTGCGAAGTTTATTATTTTTGTTAAATGAACAACAAATTACTTGTTGTAGGTACTATGGCCTATGATGCCATATCAACTCCCTTTGGAAAAGTCGATAAAATTTTAGGTGGTGCTGCCACTTATATAGGCTTGAGCGCCTCCCGATTTTCATTAGACTGCGGAATTGTATCTGTGGTGGGCGAGGATTTTGAAAAAGAACATTTAGAATTACTAAAAAACCAAGGGATAGATCTTTCTGGAGTTGAAATAGTAACCGGTGGAGCTACTTTTTTCTGGAGTGGGGAATACCATAATGATTTAAATATTCGAACCACTTTGGAAACACAATTGAATGTCTTAGAAAATTTTAGTCCAAAAATTCCTGAACATTATAAAAGCCCCGACATTGTCATGTTGGGGAACTTGTCTCCGGATGTACAAATTAAAGCCTTGGAACAACTAAAAGCTAAACCAAAGCTTATTGTATTGGACACTATGAATTTTTGGATGGAACATTTCAGAGCTGCTTTGGATCAGGTTATTACAAAAGTGGACGTTATTTCCATCAATGATGAAGAGGCCCGCCAGTTGACTGGGGAATTCTCTTTGGTCAAAGCAGCCCATCAAATTCATCAAATGGGTCCAAAATATGTCATTATCAAAAAAGGAGAACATGGGGCATTACTGTTTTATAAAAATCAAATTTTTTCTGCTCCGGCACTCCCTTTAGAAGAGGTTTTAGATCCTACTGGTGCTGGAGATAGCTTTGCCGGAGGATTTACCGGGTATTTGACCCAAACAGGAGATATTTCGTTTAACAATTTAAAATTAGCTGTTATTTATGGCTCTGCTATGGCTTCTTTTACTGTTGAAAAGTTTGGAACTCAAAAACTTGTCAACTACACCCCTAGCATGATGGCAACTCGAATCAAAGCTTTTAAGGAATTAACTACATTTGATATAGGATTAAAGCAAACAATTACACAATATGAGTGACGCCATAAAGCATGAATGTGGAATCGCTATGATCCATTTGAAAAAAGACCTCCATTACTTTAAAGAAAAGTATGGCACTGCTATGTATGGCATCAATAAAATGTATTTGATGATGGAAAAACAGCATAATCGAGGTCAAGATGGTGCTGGTTTGGCTTGTGTCAAATTAAACATGAGTCCAGGCCAACGATATATTGCTAGGGTAAGATCCAACAGTCAACAATCCATACAAGATATTTTTAAAAAGGTTAACAAAGGTGTAAAACAAGTTGCCAAAAAATATCCTGATTTGTTAGACAATATCAACCATTTCAAACAAAAAGTTCCTTTTGCAGGAGAGTTGTTACTTGGCCATTTGCGTTATGGAACCTTTGGAAATAACAGCATTGAAAACGTGCATCCATTCTTAAGACAAAATAATTGGATGCACAGAAACTTGATTGTGGCAGGAAATTTTAACCTGACTAATGTTAGCGAACTTTTTGATACTTTGGTGGAATTGGGTCAGCACCCCAAAGAAAAAGCTGATACCATCACTGTGATGGAAAAAATTGGACATTTTTTGGATGATGCTGTTGCCAAAATATATAAGAAACTCAAAAAAGAAGGTTATTCAAAAGCAGAGGCCTCCCCACAAATTGCCGAACTCCTTAGTATGGAAAAGGTACTTCGCAAAGCTTCTAAAAAATGGGATGGAGGTTATACCATTGCAGGTTTATTGGGGCACGGTGAATCTTTTGTTTTCAGAGATCCCGCTGGCATCCGACCTGCCTTTTATTATGACGATGACGAAATATTGGTGGTTGCATCCGAGAGGCCTGCCATACAAACGGTTTTTAATCTAGCTTTTGAGGACATTCAGGAACTTCCTCCAGGCTGTGCATTACTGACTAAAAAATCAGGGGCAGTAAAGTTGAGCCAAATTCAAGAAGCTGTGGCACTCAAGTCCTGTTCTTTTGAGCGAATTTATTTCTCTAGAGGAAGTGATGCTGAAATTTATAAAGAGAGAAAAAAATTAGGAAGACTACTGTTTCCACAAATCCAAAAATCCATTAACAAAGATTTAAAAAACACGGTTTTCTCCTTCATTCCAAATACTGCCGAAACTTCTTTCTATGGTCTTGTAGGAGCAGTTCAGGACAACATTGTTCAGTCGCTTAAAGATACAATAAAAAATAAAAATAATATTAAAAAAGATCAGTTTGAAAAGCTTCTTTCCTTGCGTCCTAGAATTGAAAAAATTGCCATTAAAGATGTTAAATTGAGAACTTTCATAACTGAAGATGCTAGCAGGGATGATCTTGTAGCCCATGTCTATGATGTAACATATGGCGTAATTAAAACTACTGACAATCTGGTTATAATTGATGACAGTATTGTTAGGGGAACTACATTGGAAAAGAGTATTTTAAAAATGTTAGATCGGCTAAATCCCAAGAAAATTATTATTGTTTCCAGTGCTCCCCAAATTCGTTATCCCGATTGTTATGGTATAGATATGGCTAAAATTGAAAATTTTATTGTTTTTAAGGCGACACTTAAGCTTTACGAGGACCAAAATACTCTAGAACAAACCTTGTTTAGGATTTATAGCAACTGCAAACGCAATCAGGATTATCCATTGGATGAGGTCCAAAATTGTGTGAAAGAGCTTTATGAACCTTTTTCAAATGAGCAGATTTCATTTAAAATCTCTCAAATGCTTAAAGGGGATAATATTAAAGCTGATGTAGAGGTTATTTTCCAAACCATAGAAAGTTTACATCAAGCCTGCCCAAAGAATCTAGGAGATTGGTATTTTTCAGGGAATTATCCAACTCCCGGGGGTAATCGTGTTGTTAATCGCGCTTTCATGAATTTTTACGAAGGAAAATCTGTAAGAGCTTATTAATGAGGGAAATAGTTTTTTTAAAGAAAGAAAAAAAGATTATTACTTTTTATAATTAGATTTACTTGGCATCCACTTGTCAGAAAAAAGTGCATTTTAACGTTTTATTAGCCACGACCTGATCCTTTAATCTATTTTTATAGAACCAGAACATAAGTAGGTTAAGTTCATGGTAAGATTTGGGGCAAAAAGGGAGGATTTATCCTCCCTTTTTATTTTTACTCCTTTT
>MDSV01085741.1_pt1 | contig 17673 bp, 8 predicted proteins | sample 810851 | NCBI WGS metagenome assembly MDSV01 (sample SAMN05326640, study PRJNA326480) | marine metagenome | isolation source: seawater | place: Atlantic Ocean: North East | collected 2012 | reverse complement strand
GAAAAAGTTCGAGTAGGAAAAGAGGCAAATGGTTCTCAGTTAATCTATGGGGGCAAAGGTGCAAACTCTCCGATAAGTGAAATCCGGCATATTCTTCTTGACGAGTTGCAGCTATCCATTGGAGACGAAATTGTTTACAGCCTGATCGATTCAGAAACTATGTTGGATTGTATAAGTTTGGATGATATAGAAAGAGATGTAAATAACCCAAATAATTTGGAGTCTGTACAACTCCAATACGTAATCAATGGAACCAACGTGTATGACATAAGCAACACAAACATAGGAGTAGATGTGTTAGTACAAAATAATCTAAATCTGCCAAACTTTGTTCTCCACTACCCCTCAGGTACAGATTTACAAGTGGCAATATCTGAAGTTTCTTCACTGGTCGGGATTGGTTCAAATTCAAATCAAGAAGGATTCGAACACAATGGATATCATTACCCTCGAAACGGAGAAATGTTTGAACTTGAGGTGATTTAATGGCTATTCCAATCAAATCAATTGGTTCCATCTCCACTGCCTCGAATTTGGCAACTCCTATTTTTGAATTAATCAAGGCAGAAGTGAACAGATTAACCGATAAAATCGCAGGTGGAGACAGTTCTTCGGATCCTAGAGAGGAACCAAAAAATATCGGAATCGGTGTGGAAATAAAGTTTCATGAATCAGAAGATTTGGCCGATGAGTTATCTAGCGATTGTTCGGTAAGATTTGATGTTGCTAATGTTTCAATCGATCAAACAAACGTCTCAGTTCCAGTATATTCTACTCCAGCAATAAAAATTCAATCTGATCTAAAATATATTGACAAATATGGCGAGCAGGGATGGCTTTACGGCGGGCCGATGAAGAGAGATAGATTGAAATTTATCTCGCATAGTATTTCTTGGAGTAAAGATTCGTGGTCAGCAGATATAACTTTGCTTGATGGAGTCAAAGACTCAGTAATTGATTGGTCATCAACAAGACCAGGATTGATGTGCATGTCATCTGAGAATTCAAACATTGATTTGGGATTCGGAGAACTAATGTCCAGTATGCTGGAGCATAGAGCCCTCGATTTATCGGTACCTAATTCAAGTGGCGAATTATTCTTGCAAAGTCTAGAATTGATCGGCATAATCTCTCCACCCAATAGCAATATGGGAACAACTTCGTGGACAATAAATGAATCAAATATGCATTCTCTTGCATCCAACGCAGAATCCTATCTCAATCCAATATTAAGTAATCCTAATGGGGATTGGAATCTTTCCAAGCCATTAAGTTCTGGAAAGTCATTTTTACAGCACTTTAAACAACGGATCCCCCAATCGGTGTACTTTGATGATCCGAATCATGTACGTTATGGGCAACTCGAATTAAACTTACCACTTCGAAAATTGGTAGATGGGGGTTCAATATATTTACATCCCAACGGTTATATTGAGTTGGATGTGAAAAAGTATCCACTCGGCAAATCGCTCATTTCTGCAAATATTGGGATTGATTTGGCAGGTGAAAATGCATCTGCTGCCAGTGATGGAATGTGTACAGATTTTGATATCCGTATTGATTTGAGTAATGCTGGAAACGGAGTATTCTCCGGCGCGTATATTCATGCAATTTTTGATGAATGTACAAATTCATCCGACCAACTCACGATTGATCTTTACATACCTCGAATGGGTAAAGTTCTCTCTCCACTGCACGATTTACAATTATCCAACAATCAATCTGGGACATGGATCTCGACACCAACGAGTATTCGTATCTACCCAGCACCTACCGTTGCAGGACAGTCCCTAGGAGACTTCTTGTCAACCACCAGTCCGACGGTCATTCTCGACATGCTCGCTCGCCTCACCATTGATGCCTACCTCTTGTCAAATGTCCAAGAGGATGGACTTCTGGGCGAAGTGATGGAAGTGTTGGACCTCGTCGACCAGCAATCCAATGGCCGATACACATGCGCTTCACTGTTGGATTTCGTGCGGGCACCACGGGCGTATCTGGAGAACATGTTCTTCCCGAATCAATCGGTACACGTTGCGAAATTGCTCGAATTGGGCGGAGCGGTCATGCGATGTTTCGATTTGCCTCACTACGAGGAAGAGGACAGCAACGGTTCAACCACCGCCATCGTCTTTGAGATGGGGCGAGGTGCCGCCCTTGATGCGGTGTTTGCCGAGTTTGCCGTCATGGTTCACCCTTCCAATCCAAGCGGGGTCACACTCTGTTTGCGCTCGCCAACACCCGCCACGACCACGCCAATCGAACTTGCGTTTGACATACGCCTCAACTTCACACCCGGTCCTGTGTTCGATCTTGATGACACCTCTGTATCCCTTACCGCACGGCCAAACGACCTCATCGCGCAAGCCGGCGGCAGCACCACCACCTTCCCTGCCAACTCCTTTGTTGAACTCACGGCCTCGCTCGACCAGGGGACGTTGTCCCTCGACCTTGACCTCTCCTTGGACGGCACCACCACCTCGCACTGTACCTTGTTGCCCAACGTCAGCGGCTTTTCTTCGCTGTTGAATTCATCGTTGGGTTCTGTCGTTCCCAACCTCCTCACCTTGTTGTTGCGAAATAAATTGACCAACGTGACCTTTGGTTCCGGCAACCTGAACCTCGGTGACATCCTTATCGAATTCTTCCACGACATCAACCTCTGGACACCGCCCAGCAACTGGTCTGCAGGCGATGTTGTGGCGCTGCGAGCAGGCAGCATTGATGGTGGGTTGTTCTCATCCATCGCCTTGAATCCACGACAGTGGGTGATGGGGCCTGAACCGGGCGAACAGAACCCCGTCTTTGCATCGGCTGCCCTCGAGACCTTGCTCATTTCGGGTGTGCGCACCATCGCCAACATCGTCCTTGACGACCAAATTGTCTCCTCTACGGAATCGGGCTCTGCTGATTACGTGACCATCACCATCGGTAACTTCCCGGTCATCACCATCACCATCGGGCGCGTTGATGGCAACAATTTCGGATTGTGGGTGAACGTTTCCCCCGATGTCCAAGTGGGCACGTACAACACCAACGTTCCCAGATGGCTGGACGTCGATGTCACGGCTGGATGCACCTTTGAGTTGCCCACTGCTTCAACCGCCTTTTCCTTGCAGCCCAGCGCTCAGATTTCGGCCCGAATCACCCACGAATTCACTTCGGGGACGCTCCGCATCAAACCGGCGTTGCAGTTCTCCTGGGCGCCCTCAACTGGGTTTGTTTTGCAGGCGGCAACGGACCAACAGGACGGCACCAACGCCATCACATGGGTGGATTCAGGGGACGTCACCGGCAACGGCTTTTGGTTAAAATGGACCTCAACGGGAACGCCTGCTCTTCACAAAGGCATGCCCAGTCTTGCTGATTTAGCCTCTGGATCCCTTGATATCATCACCGGCTTTGTTGAAAGTTTGACGCCGGTGCAAGAGTGGTTGGCCAACCCGCTCATCACGGTGGCAGGAACGCCCATCATGGTGTCCAAGCCGGGAGAAATCGGCGATGCTCTTGGTGTCATGTCTTGGAATCTAACTGAAAACCAATACGAGTTTGACAACAACCTCATCGGCGTTGTTCAGGGTTGGATTGCTGACCCCGTGGGCATCATCATCAACGCCATCTGCGGGTTGATCGAACAGGAGATTATCCAGAACGGAACAGAACGACTCACCCTGTTTGAACAGACCGGCGGTGACTTTGAGTTCCAAATATCCATCGTGGATGCCAACGATACAACTGGGGAAGGAACGTTTGGTATCTCCTTTGATTTCAACGACCTGCCGCCCTTTGAACTTGGGAAACTCAGGCTTCAATTGTTCACTCAGGATAAAGGCTGGCTCAACGACTGGACCAACCGCGGTGTGAACAATCAATACAGTTCCGGCGTTACCGTGTACTTTGCCGAGTGGACCTCCAACGGAGCGGCCGTTTCGCCTCACCTTTCCCTTGAAATCGGTGGCATCGGTTTCCGATTGATGCGAGACGACGGGCAAGCGTTGCTCGAGAAGTTCCTCGTTCTCAACACCGTTGAAGCCATTTTCGCCATGGACCTCAACATCCTTCCTGCAGCACCGCTGGAGGTCGGTGCGCAACTCGTGCTCGATGATTTCGGTATTGAGCTGGGTGGAGGCAGTGAAGACGGCGGTAACGGCATGGCGAAGGGGCTTTTGTCGGGCGGGGACGATGGAAAAGATGCGGTCAAACCCATCTTCGACATCATGCTCTCCAAGTATCACACGAACCCGTTTGACCTGTCGATTCGCGGCGGAACAGAATTCTGGTTCCCCATCAACAAACAGTTTGGTCCTGTGAACGTGATTGAGGCAGGGGTGCGCTATAGCGAAGACAACTCTGGAAAGTACGATAACCCTCACCGGCTGTCTATCTTGCTTGATGCAAAGGCTGAGATCTCTGGATTCCAGGCTGCGTGTGATGATCTGGGCGTGAACATTCCCATTCTGCGTCCATTCGATTTCCAAGATTGGGGCTTTGAGCTCAAAAAATTAGGCATCAAGATGGACAAGGAGAAACTCAAGATCGCCGGTGCGCTCGCCAAGCAGGACGAATTGGCGTTGTTTAATCACAATCCAATTAATCCGCACGGCTTGCCGCCTGAGGCCATCCTTGATACCAACGCCATCCCGCAAAACAGCAAGGTCCTCATCAACGGTCAATGGGAAGATGCGACGTGGGCCCTGCCTTACGTTGAGTACCAAGGCTTGTGCAGCATCGTGACCCCTGCCTTCGGTATCTCAGCGGTGGGGGCGTTCGCTCGTGTACCTAAACCGGACGGGACAGGTTTCGTTTCCTGCTTCATCATCGCTGCCTTGGACATGCCCATCGGCGGTCCGCCGTTCTTCTTCGTCAACGGCTTGCTCGGTGGATTGGGCCTGAACAGGGACTTGGTTCTGCCCAGCATTGACGAAGTTGAAAACCACCTGCTCATCGATGCCTTGGGTGGATTTTCCGACCCACTCGCTGCCTTGGGCAACATCAAACCGCAATTCCCCGTGAAGTACGGTTCGTTCTGGTTCGCTCTCGGATTGAAATTCAAGACCGTTGAAATCATGGAAACTCGAGCGGTTCTCTTTGCTCGATTTGGGGATGATTTCACCATCGGTTTACTGGGCCTTTCAACGATGGACTTGCCCAAGCCGTCGATGCGAATCGCTCACATTGAACTTGCCATCATGGCGTATTACGACAGCGGCGAGAACGTCCTGTGGGTGCAGGCCCAACTCACGGATGATTCCTATCTCTTCGATGAATCCTGTCGGTTGACCGGTGGTTTTGCCCTTGTCACATGGTTCAACACCGGTGAGTTTGTCATCAGTTTGGGTGGATATCATCCGAGTTTCAACGTTCCCGATTACTATCCTGTTGTCCCACGTCTCGGGTTCAATTGGAAGCCGAGTAACACCTTGACGGTGAAAGGTGGTGTGTATTTCACCCTCTGTAGCCGGGCAGTCATGCTTGGTGGGCGCTTGGACGCCTCGTTTGAGAAGGGGAAGATTCGTGCGGCCTTTGTCGCAGGAATGGATGCTTTGGTTGAGTTTGATCCTTTCTTCTATTCGCTTGACATGTACATCAACCTCAGTGTTCGGGTTGGCAAACTGAAAGCCGGTATTGGGGCCGATCTTCACATTGAAGGCCCGAAAATGAACGGCTTGGCCGAACTTGAGGTCCTCTTTGTCAAATTCAAGGTGAAATTCGGCCAGGAATCCTCTGCTCCTCCACAATTGAGTCTCAAGGAATTCGTTCACAAGCACATTCGACAACTTCCATCATCCGACCCCCAAATGCAGGTTTCCTCTTGGTTGAATTCCAACGATGCCCACACCACCACGATGGTAGAAGGCATCATTCGGTCAAGAGAACAAGACGAATCGGACATGGGTGCTTTGGTCAATCCATACCTTGTGGGGCCAGAGTTTTCGATGTCCATCGCCAGTAAATTCCCGAGCAACACGGCGGTCTTCCTCGGTGGTTTGCGAACTCAAGGTAAGGACCCCAAGGGTGTTGTTCGAGGTGCTCAGTCCATGGTGCTCTATCCGGTCAACCAATCCTCAGTGAGTCCTTATACCCACATTCGTTTGATCGACCGGGAGACCGACACCGAACTCACGGATGTTCTGGGCCTCGATTACATCCCAACGATTGGTGGATTTGCCCCGTCCACGTGGTCTTCCGCAGGTAAAACGTCGACCGAGGCGGCTCGTTTCTTCATGAATGGAGGTGTCATGAAAGCATCTTCCATGTTTGAAGACGGCGGACAGTGCATCGCTTTCGAAGGCAACATTGAGCCCTGTGAAATGGACATGCATCTCCCACTCGAAGAAGATGATGATGGCTTGAACAGCATGATTGGAAGTCTAGAGGATGTCGTTATCGATCTAAAACAATCTCCAATCAGTCTTATGGAATCCATTTTAACAGATGAAAAAGTGTCAAGAAACGCCAATCTATTCAAGGGAGAAGTGGAAAAACAAGGAAGCTTCAGGAAAACGGATAAAACGATGGGCAATGGTAAAAGTGGGGTGAAACAATGACTGGTAAACCCATCACCATGCGGCGTATTCGCCGAATGCGAGCCGAACCTCGTGTGGTCTCTTTGGTCGGCTTGAGGGATGCAAATCAGGACGGCCAGGAGTTCGATATCATCGATGATGAAGCGGATGAGGAGGTTGTTTTCCAAGAACCCAAGGTGCTGGGGTCCGTGATGATGCGGGCTGAAGCCCAATCCAATCAGACCAATCTGGGTCATACCACCGTGAAGAACATCAAGGCCGCCGTGGAGGCGCCACGTGTTGTTCCTCCTTCGATTGCACGCTCCGAATCTTTACACTCGCTCAAGGGAGGCGTTCGAGAACAAAACAGAAAACGCCATTCAACTGTGAACAATCCTCCGGTAGCCATTACGGAAACGGCTGCTTTGAAACAAATGTCCACACAGCTGTTGGGTGAAGGTCTCCTCCTCGAGTCTGGGCGCTCGACCGTTATCAAACTCCATCAGCACGATTCAAGGACGCTCTCGCTTCACTACCGAGGGACACAGGGCATGCGTATCGCTGCGTATGATGATGCAGGACAACCACTTCTCGATGTTGATGTCCTTGCTTCAGAGGAACAACAATCTGTAATGCTTCCTCTGAAATCCGATTACCTTGTTGTAACTGGATACGGAGGTCATAAAGACCTTTATGAAATTGGATCGGAGCGCTCTGGTTCAATCTCATTGCACCACTCCACCGACGATACAGCCGGGGCAGGGTTCCATCCAAGAACCCGGCTCGTTTCAACACCCATTGGATATGTCTGCCGAGGTGGTATGGTGAGCTTGAGTTCGACCGGACTTGATGGCAAGCCCTGGGTTGATGCGGTTGAAGCCCTCAAGACGACCAAGGAGGCTGTCTTCCATACTTCTTCCAACATAACGACTTTTGCCATCGTCCACGCCCACGATGACCCACCTTCCATTGAAAGCCATGGAATCGATTTCGTTTCGGATGTTTCAGTCATCAGAGGTGCCTCCCTCTCCATCTCCATTTGGGCAGTCAAACGTTCGAGTGATTCAGATCAGTGTACGATTTCATCCTCGTTTGCCGAGGCAGGTTCATTGCATTCCATGGTTGCTCTCGCTGGACACTACGAAGAATGGGTGGGATTTTTCAAATCCAGAGATTGGACGACCATCATTGAGGAAGGCGCCATTTGTGGCGAAGGTGAATCAGTGATTCAACTCTCCACGGGTGCAGGGAAGGTTCAGTTGAAACGGGTGGAGGAAGTTGCTCCAAAATTGGTTGAACAGCGCTCTGGTAAATCACGTGGGCCGAGGTTCAACTTGGGCTCAATTGCCGTAGGAGATGCCATCAAGAAGGACCTCGCAAAGCATGCTGCAGATAACGAACAAGACGCTATGATGTTCTCGATGTTAAGCGGTCCAAAGAGCGCCTCTGTTTCTCAAGACGGGACGCTGAATTTCACTCCCGAACTATCCGACATTGGTCTCTTCGAAATCGTGGTCCAAGTATCGGATTTAGGTGGCATCGGTGGAACAGCTACGTTCCATGGAACGGTTGTCGAAGAAAATGCAAGGCCATATTGGGTCGGTGGTGAGTAAGATGCCTGGAACCAACACTCCTCTTCCGCCGCCAGTTGGTGAATACCGTTTGTTTGACCGTGTGTTGGGTCCACTCAAAGCGGGAAAATACAAACTCGAAATCGAACAAAAGATTGGAACGGAAGAGGGTAAAGTTTCCAGATTTTTCAACGTCACTGGCCCACGTTGGGGGCTTGAGGCCGCAGAAGTCCATGCGGTCTATCCTCCTCGAAACGAACAGGACGCACCAACCAATAGCCACACCCCTTTCATCACGCTGCAACGACGCTCCCTTCCATGGGAGCGGGATCTTTTCCTTTCCAATGAAACCGTCCAGCAATACAAAACCTACAACCAGATGACGGACGATTCTAGAAAATACCCGTGGATGGCCTTGCTCATTTTCACTGAGGACGAGTTGACGAACGGCGGTGAACTTGGAGTCTACAAAGGGGATGAAGGCCTCTGTTTGGTTGACTCAAAGAATTCAATCCCTGGCGTGTTTGCACACTGGGGCCAAAACAAGAGGGACAGTTTTGACATGCCCTCGAGCATGAACAGCATTACCGTTGATGCCATACGCGTGAACACTTCGACCCTCCGCTCGGTTGCACCCACGCTTGAAGAAGTGCTGTTGCTCGCACATGCCAGACAAGTGAATCCACAGGATAAAGAGCAATGTGGCTCGGATGAAGACGGATGGTTCGCCGTGATTCTTGGGAATCGCGTCCTTAAGCCCGACCAGAAATACCATGCTTGCTTGGTTTCGCTTGAAGGTCGTCTTTCTGAAAACATCCTTCCAACCAACCCTGCGTTGGTTCAAACCGCCCCCAAAACCGCCAATCCAAGCAAAACCACTTCGATGATGATGGCCGGTTTTGGTCTCCCGTCAATGAAAGAAAAAACGCCGGACAAAGGAGGAGGTGGGGGTGTTTCAGGTCCATCACCTCCAAGTTTTACCAATCTCGTTTTGCTGCATCATTGGACGTTCAACAGTTCTCAAACCAACGGGGATTTCCAATCTCGTATGGAACGACTCAATGTTCGTGTTGAGTCTTCAAGGAGATCCAATGTCAAAGCAGGTGATGTGATTCCATTGAGTGAAATCGATGTTGCCAGAGACACCATCGAACCAATGCTCCTCGGGACGGATTCGGTCCCCGGCGTCACGGCCAACAGTTACCTCTCGACCACCATGCACGGTTCGGACGGTTTGGAGGAAGATGTCCTCTATCGTAGCCCGCTTGTGGCCTATTCAGAACAGAGGGTTGTGCGCGATGAACCCTATGCCAATTCAGATGCCGCTCTTGCTGTTGTTCAGGAACTCGGCATTTGGGATATTTCGCATGCTTCGGCTTTCGAACTCGGACGTTTGCTTGCTCTCGGAGATGGAAAATTCACCAAGGCGATGAAAGCATGGGTCGCCAATGATATCAAAGAAGAACAACGGGCTGAGGTTCAAGAAAAAATTGAGGCGAAGGGCTTCTCCGTCTCAAAGTTGAATGAACGTCTTCAGGCAATCAAGCAGCATTCAACGGTTCGTAAAGTCCGAGATTCAAGAATCGACACAAGCAAGTACAAGGCGCCGCAAGAATCCAAGACTACGAAATCAACCGATTTGGAAACGGAGTACGCCGGCCAAGCCCAAGGAGGAGGTGGTTCTTCTGGCCGTTGATCAAGAGGCCGCCCACGTGCGAGATCAGTATTCGGAAGTATCCGTCCCAGATTTGGACGCATGGCGTAAGCAGATTCAGACTTTAGAGACCTACTTCGCAGGCAACGAAGCCAAGTCGCAAGCCATGCGATGGCTTACTCGTCTTCGATTGCTTGAAGCAGTTCCTTTCCAATACCTCGTGCCAGCAGAGGAAATGTTGCCTACCGAGACGATACGTTTCTTCCATATTGATCGAAACTGGGTGGATGCCCTTATTGATGGTGCAATGAGCGTCACACTCACTTCTACCCGGGAAAAGCAATGGTTGTTGCAAGACGATGATGGTCAAGCCCGTTATGTGTCCATCATGAGCGAGCTGGATACGGCTGAAAATCTTACAGATGCATACAGAAATTTTGTGGCCATGCAGTCAAATGCAAGTACGGCAACCAAGCAATCTGGTGGTCGTTTGACTGGATTTTTGTTGAGAAGTTCCCTGGTTCGAGATTTCCCTGGTATCGAAGTACAGGGATACCGTAGTGAAAGCGGCAACCCGTGGAAAGCAGAAAAACAAGTGAGTCTGCACCGTTTTGCTCGGCTTTCTGACACCGTGATCATGGTCGTGTTCAATGGTTGTCCGACCCATGTCCGTTTCCAAGAACCCGCAGAGGGTATCCGTCTTGGCGTTGATGGGGATGAAAACCAATTCGAACTCAAACTCAAACAAGCGGATGGGTCACTCGTCCCCCCCTCCGCCACATCAAGTATCCCTGTTAGGAAACGAGATTCGAGGGACCGCTCGGTATTGGATATTCTTGGGATGTATAAATCGATGAAAAACAAAATCTCATCCGGGGTATTGGATGCATCATTCAGCGACCAGGAAAGTGCGCTCCTTGGGACCCAAATGTTGCAGTATCCCTACCAGCAAGATTTCGTGCCGTATGACCAAATGGATTCAATCGATTCACCTCATCCGCACAAAGGTGCGCTGAATTGGGGAGGTGATTCCTGATGGCGAAAGGACGCAGAGGCGGGAAGGATGGGTCCAGTTCCTCGTCGCCAGACGAAAAAGGCGACATACCCGAACTTGAGGACCTCGGAAAGGGCAAGAAAGGCTCTGGCTCGAAAAAGGGTGGGAAAGCGGGAGGAAAACAACCCCCGGTTCCCCCGACGCCCGAACAGTTCTACGACCAAACTCTGGATTCAAACCTCTACCGTGGCAGCCGAATCATCGTCCCTGTCGATCTGCAAATTTATGTCGTAGAGGGTCAAGCCTCAACGGATGTTTACGACCTGACTCAAATTTTCGACGACGAAGAACGGGATCGTCCAAGAGAAGGGCAACAGCAATTGGCAGAGGGTGTCCATCTCCACTGGTCAATGCCCGATGGACTAATGAAAGGAGAAGAACTTCATGATCCGGACGTGCCCTTGGGTGAGGATGTGGACTTGAGTGAGATGTTCTCGTTCCCTCATCTGCCCGACCGCTGGTTAGTCATGCGTCAATGGAAATTACCAAGTGGTCAAAATGCTGCTACTGCATGGGTCGTTGAATCGGAAAAGCAGACCGTAACGTCACTCGACCTTTGGCGAGCATCCTCATCGAACTCATCACTGACGGCGTTGGACGATGGCATTCCAAACAACGGCGATGATATTGGTTGGACGGGGACCTATCATGGTTCTCAAGGCCGATTTACATTCCACGAGAATCCCGGTTCCAAAGTGGTTGGGCCGCTCACCTATTCGGTGGCTGGCTGGTTCAACAACGAGAATGATGACCCGCTGATGTGTTCTCCAGAAACAACTCGAGGTCAGTGGATGGACATGATGCAAGCACTGGGCTGGTATGTGCCACAAAGTGAAATCGTAGACATTGTTAACGCCAAGACACCAAAACCGAACCCCGGTCCGATACGGCAGAACACAAAGGGCCAAGGGTCCCAAAGGAAGTGAGAAGATGGCTGTGGCGAAGGACAAGGGTGGCGAACCAGGCAAGGGAGATGCGCCAGGTCCCGTTAAGGGTGAGGGGAAGGGTCAGCAGATGATCCGTAACCCAGATGCTGATCCCATCGGTCAGCACTGGCCTCGCCAATCGCTTTTTGTGGGACAAAATTACAGTGTAGAGTGGAACGGTGGAGGCGGGAAATTTGCCGCCCATCAAGAAGCTGTCAATGAAGCAGATGTTGATGTCGCCATGGGCAGGAATCCGATTGAGAGCTTTGCGACGGTTCTGGCAGGTGAAATTCCTAATCTCTCTGGAAGTGAGCGAAAGCAAGCGGAAGAATTGCTGACAGCATTCGGTTTAGGCGTATATTCAGAAACTTCACAACCAAACGGGGATGTCGCTTTAGAAACTGCTGTCCATCGTGAAAGTTTTGAGTCCCTACAGGGTGGTACGTTTACAGATAAGAGAAAGAACAGCGATGGCATTGTGAGCGAACAAGATTTTGCCGCTCCAAATTTCTATGAATCACGAGATATTTCATTGATGATTACCAACACCCACCGCTCCACCCGTCATGGTGAGGATGGCCTGCACAATACCGACGGGCTCCTTCATTGCCGAATCACCGAGACGGCGTTTGAAAATTATCGGGAGAATCAACACCTTCAACCATCAATACCCAACCATGGAGGCATCCCCCCAGAATGCTTCTCTATCGCCCTTGAAGTATCGTGCTTTGCTTGGTTATTCGATAGAATTGAATCTGCGGATGATTTTGAGCCCATCATTCGATTTACAAGAGGGGAGTCCAGCGATCATCTCCAGGCTCAAATTGACAGCAACCTCACTTTACAAGCCATACAAACGTTCTTGATGAATTGTCTTCGTTCGCCTGTTGCTCTTAACGTTTGGAGTCAAGCATGGGTGCCCTTGTTTGCCGACTGTACGTATGAATTGGCCAACCTCTCGTTGGCAGATTTTGAATTCAGGGATTTGGACTATGAACTCAAAGAAGAAGTTTGGAACTCCATTCGAGGTGGTACATACGACCTCTCGTGGGCTTCACTACGTCAGGTTCTACCCCTCTTTGCAAAAGCCGGTTCCGTTCTCAGTCGGCAGGTCAATTCCTATCAGTTGAACGAAACCAATGAGGCCCCCCTCGGCATGGAGGAGTTGGCCATTCAACTCCAGGGCTACGATGTATTGTCAACCGTGCTTGATGTGAAGGATGCCATTGAATCTCTTGGTTTTGATGACCTCATGCATTGCGGTTTGGTGCGTCTGAAACGGTTGCTTATCGTTGATGCCTTCGGAAATCACATTGAATTTGACCCTGAACAAAACCTTCCGCAGGTTGCGATGAGTTTGGAATCATCCGATGACTCGGAGTTTGCCATTCTGCGTCCGCGTTCTGTTGAACCCATGCGGGTGCTCTTGAACCTCGTTGACGGCGCGGATGAAACTGCGCAACCAGGCCGGGCCGGCTATGATGTTTCGCCCGTGAGTGCCTTCCTCCTTCCCGACCACATTGAATGGGCCATGGAAGTGTTTTCTTCCGAAGGGGTGGCTGCAGGACAACTCCGTGTCGCTCAGCGTGACATTCGTTTGGGCGGTTTCCAAACCGGGCGCTTGTTGTGGGACCCTGCGCCCGGAGTTGAGACCGAACTTGGAGCATCGCCCGACTTGGGGAATGCTCATGCAAACGGGATGTTGAGCGAACTCATTAACTTCAGCCTGCAAGACGAGGTTCGTCTTCAGGAAGCCAAACGAGCGTATCCTGAAACACCAATGGATTGGCCGGAGGGCGTGCTCTCTTCGCTTATGCGGGCCATTGACACAACGCTGTGGAACACCGACCCCCTAGGGAAATCTCCCGAAGATTTACCAACCTTGTTTTCGGGTCGCCCACTCGCAGTTGTTCGTGCTGAATTGTCCGTTGAAGTGAATCCAAACGACCCAGGTCGAAGCACTGAAGGGACCGTTGTTGAAGTCAAATTGGGCGACATGGAGCGTTTGGTTGATGGACTTCTTGGGTACTACATTGACAACGACTACACGAGGTTTTACTCGGTACTCACCGACCATGTGCTCAACGATCCCGACAACAATCTGAAGCACAGTTACCTCCGAACCGACTCAACCGTCGATGTGCGAATTGGGCAGCGGCGCCAACTGACGCTGATCATGGACCCGCAGTCCGATGTACACGTGACCACAGGCATTCTTCCTCAGAAGGAAATCGGTTTAATGCGAGAGCACAAACAACAGCAATTGGCTCAAATTGCGCCAACCTATCGAGCGGGTCCAATGCTGGTGGACCCAACAACGGTACGCATGCCGGTTCCTGACTTGATTCTACCAACCGAATGGACATGGTTAACAAAGAAAGATTCCAGTGAATGGGGCGAAGACCCCATCGTGCCCGAAGATGGAAAGCCCCATCTTCCATCTGGGCGAATTGCTGCTTGGAATGGGTGGCTCAAACTACAAAGAAAGGATGATTGAGATGAAGAATAAACTTGTTATGATAATTTCCTTGCTACTGATTGCTGGGCCATTGATGGCTGTTTCGGATGAAAAGATTCTTTCGAATTCCATTCCGATAGCGAAGAATACTTCAAACCCATCAAGCCAAGAAACTTCTATCACTTTGAATGTCAATAACCAATGGGATACAATGTTGGATATACGTGACATACAAGCGTCAGAGGGAGGGGAACTCTTTGTTGTTGGCACAATAAAAGCCAGATCGGCTGATTATCACTTTGAGTCAATCGGAACAATTTACATCCCTGGTGATGGAGACCAAGCCTTTGCTGGAAAAGTGAATTCAAATGGGGAATGGGATTGGATATTGTTAGCACCAAACCACCAACTCACCTATTTCATGTCAATTGATGTTCATGATTCATTGGGCGCATTTATCGGTGGTTTTTCTCAGACAGGAGCCGGGTCTGGTTTCATGTTTGATGTTTACACTTCAGGTGGAGATATGGCTCCTTCAAATCCGGTATCTACTTCAGCGGATCAAACGATGGATTTGTCTCAAATGATTTTGTGGGTGACTCATTCTGGCGTCATCGTTGATCAATGGTATGGAGGCGGAGCTGCCCCCACAATTGGCTCAATTAGAGATATTATTGTTGACGGTTCAGAATTACATGCTGTTGGAATGCTTGGACCGTCAGAAACGATGTATGGCTCAGGAGGGGATGCAAATATGCAAAATTCCTATTCTTCACACGTGGGTTTTATGGCTCGCTTTTCCATCGTGGAGAATACAATTGATATGAAATGGTCAGAAATGCTTTGTGATGCTGCTAATGTTGAACAAGCCTGTTCTGGTCAATATATTGTTGAACGTTTGGCCATGGATGAATCCACAAGTAATTTTGTTTTATCGGGGTGGTATTCCGGAACTACAAGATTTTTTGATTCAACGGGAAATGAAATTTTATTGTCAACTAACGGTTTTTCTTCAGGATTTTTGGTAACTTACGAATCTGATGTGGGTGTCAACAAAGCAACAGCAGTCTCTACTGACAACGCAGATGCCATTTATGCGATTTCGTACAATGGTGGAAACATTGCAGTATCTGCGAAACTAGGAGGGAACGATTCAATTCTTGCTCCAAATATGGAAGGTTCTGCTGTAATAATCTTTGATGATGCTAGCCTTACATCCAATACTTCATCGATTCACCGTTATACCGTTTCTAACTCCTCCGGAACTTATGTTGAATTCTTTGATGCACAGTTTCTTTCTTCAGGAAATCTTCTAGTTGCATCCAAAGTATATGACGAAGTTCAAGTTGGGTCCTCGTCATATGATTTAGATCAAATTCCGGGCATCGTCCTATCTGAATTAGATTCGGAAGGCAATTGGATTAATTCTATTTTGACAGATGTTGAAATTGAGGATGACTCCACGAATCATCATCTTATCGTTTCTAGCAATGATGAATTTACTGTTCACATTGAGTCACTTGATGATTTGCAAGTTTTCACGAGGATGATCTTAGATTTTGATTCGGACGGAATTTCAGATTTTGTTGACAATTGTCCAATCGATTTCAACCCCGAACAAACTGATACAGATTCTAACAAAGAGGGAGATGCATGTGATAAGGACGATGATGGCGATGGTATTCTTGATCGTGAAGATAATTGTCAGTTGACACCGGGTGTTGCTTCTTATGATGGGTGCCCCGCTGTAACTCTCGAAGGATGTATGGATAGCACTGCGAACAACTACAACCCATCTGCTAATTCTGGGGACAAGGCAGTATTTTGTGATTATGATCTTGATGACGATGGAGTAATGGACTTAGAGGATACATGTATGGGGGTTGCAGGGAATCAACCAAATGGTTGTCCAGAGACTGTTGTTGCTGGTTGCAATGATCCAGCAGCTAACAATTACGATTCTCATGTAAACACAGATGATGGAAGTTGTGACTATGATTTTGATGATGATGGCGTGGTTGATTCTTCAGATGGTTGTCCATACATTGACGCCTCAGGACAAGATGAAGATGAAGATGGGTGTATTGACCCAGTTGAACCCGTAAAGTGTCCGACATGTAACACTACTAATCAGAGCATTGAGGGGGGAGATGATTCCCCGCTGATTGATCCCAATGATACGACAACTCTTGTTGTAGTTACAAGCACGGGTATCTTGGGAGGGGGCTTGATTTCCGTGTTGTTGAGGAGACTGAAAAACATTGGAAAGTACGTTGATGTAGGGGATGGTCTTGAATTGGTCCGACATCTTCCAAAGCGGAAAAGAAAGGATGGAGATGCCGACCATTACTTCCGTCGAGGTTTGGTCAGGCAACGAGAAATGACCCTTTCTGCTGATAAAAATCTAGATGACTACATAGAGGAAAACGACGGAGAAGGAGATGGTACAAATGAGTGATGAATACATTCTTGATGATGTGGTTGAAACCTTTTCTGATGAAGATACGCTGATGAGCGATATTCGCAACAACCCTGTGAAGTGGTTACTTTCCCTGGCCGTCGTTGGTCCAGGAATGGCCTACACCATGTCGGAACAGGCATCCTATGAGGCAGCATTGAACGGATGGGGTCTGCCAACTGGATTGGAGTGGATTCTTGCTGTTTTTGTCACTGGACAACTGTTGATTGCACCCTTGTCTTGCTACTTTTTAGCACGCACAGGAAACGTGGCATCTGGCCTCTTTATCGCCATGGGAGGCTCTGCAATTCTGGTCGCGAACCCTGACGAAATAGCCCAATTTTCCGAGGCCTTTGGTTGGCCGTTCTTCCTGTTTTGTGTCGCCCTGTCCGCACCGATGCTTTTGGTTCTCAAGAACAAGAAAAAACTCCTCGATCCCGGCAAAGAACGTACCACTTGGTGTACACTTCTCTCAACTGCCATTATGATGTACACGGTGGCTGCTATTGTCCCTTCGGCAGGTGTGGCGTTGATCGATGTCTCTTGTGAAGATGACACGGGGGCTCTTCTCAGCGAGGTTGATATTTTCGCAGGGGCCACGGACGCATGCGAAGCCTTGCAATACCGATATGCTCCCGTCCTTGGTATGGCCGCTGCTATCGGTTGGGCATGGCCACGTGGGAAGAAAATCATTGATGATTTAAGCGATGATTTCCTTGACGGCTTGAAGGATTGATGAACTGTAGATTGAACTTTTTTCTTTCAATTTGCTCGCTCAACGCTTGACCACGATGGTGAGCACGTCGCCATCCTTCAGTTGATGGTCAAGGCCAACGCGCTGGTCGTCGAACTTCGCACTGGGCCCTCGAATACGGGCAAAGCGGAACTTCCGGACGAAATCACGGTGCAATTTGATGCAGATGTTTTCCACCGTTGAGTCGTCTTTGACAATCAGCGGCTCTTCCATGTCGGCTTCTTGGCCTTGCGGTTTGAGGAAGACGCGCATGAAGCCGAGGTTGTCGTAGATGAAATCCTTGAGCTCGTCT
>MDSV01097420.1_pt1 | contig 17674 bp, 18 predicted proteins | sample 810851 | NCBI WGS metagenome assembly MDSV01 (sample SAMN05326640, study PRJNA326480) | marine metagenome | isolation source: seawater | place: Atlantic Ocean: North East | collected 2012 | reverse complement strand
GTAATTGCAGCAAATGTGATAGGTGGTTGCATGGGTTCTTTTGGGCCAAGTGATATTAACCCTAATACTAAAAAACCTTATGGAACAAACTTTCCAGTTATAACAATTAACGATATGGTTAATGCTCAATATAATCTTTTAGAGTACTTTAAAATTGAAAAATTATTTAGTGTTATCGGAGGATCCATGGGTGGAATGCAAGTACTTCAATTTGTATCTAACTTCCCTAATAAAGCTATTACTGCAATTCCAATTGCCTGTACAGCAAGTCATTCAGCTCAAAATATAGCTCTTAATGAACTTGGTAGACAATCTATAATGGCAGATAGAAATTGGCAAGATGGATTTTACGAAGAGCAAAATAAACAACCAGATAAAGGACTTGCAGTTGCAAGAATGGCAGCACACATAACCTATTTATCAAAAGTAGGACTTCAAGAAAAATTTGGAAGGAAGTTGCAAGAGAGAGACGATTTAAAATTCAGCTTTGATGCTGACTTTCAAATAGAAAGTTATTTAAGATATCAAGGATCTGTTTTCGTTGATAGGTTTGATGCAAATAGCTATTTATATATTACAAGAGCTATGGATTACTTCGACTTAACAAAAAAATTTGGTGGCAACTTATCAAGAGCTTTTGAAAAAAGTGACACAAAATTTTTTATTATATCATTTACTTCAGATTGGCTATATCCAACTTCTGAAAACAGGGATATAGTAATTGCACTAAATGCAATTGGTAAAAATGTTGGATTTGTCGAAATCTCATCTGATAAAGGTCATGACTCTTTTTTACTTGATGTTCCAGACTTTCTTAATACTGTTAAGAATTTTTTAAATACTTCTTATAAAAGAACTAAATGAAAAAAGAATTTTACAATATTGCTAAATTAGTTACACAAAATTCTAAGATTTTAGATGTAGGATGTGGAAATGGTGAACTTATGAAATATATTACCGAAAAAATTAGCAAAGACATTAGAGGAATTGAGTTGTCAAAATCTAATGTCCAAAAATGTGTTGCAAAAGGTTTGACAGTCATTGAGGGTGATGCAGAAAAAGATTTAAAACAATTTCCTGATAATTCTTTTGATTTTGTAATTCTTAGTCAGACTTTACAAGCTTTCTTGGATCCAGAAAATGTTTTGAACGATTTACTAAGAATTGGAAAAAAAGCGATAGTATCAATTCCTAACTTTGGGCACTGGAAAATTAGATTACATTTACTTTTAAGAGGTACTATGCCAATTACAGAAAATTTACCTAATAAATGGTATAACACACCAAACCTACATATGTGTACAATTAGAGATTTTGAAAATTATTGTAAACAGCGAGATATTAAAATAAATTTAAAAAATTTAGGGTTTCATAATTTTTTTTCTGAATTAGGAATTTTTATATTGGAGAAATAGAATGAGAATTGAAATAATTAAATGTCTTGAAGATAATTTTTCTTATTTACTGATTAATGAAAAAAATTCTGATGCCTGTGTGATTGATCCCAGTGAGGCTGAACCAATTTTAAAATATGTTGAGAGTAACAAAATAAATTTAAAATATATTCTAAACACTCATCATCACCGAGACCATATTGGTGGTAACAGTGTTTTAAAAAGTACATTTAATTCTAAAATTCTTGCTTTCGAAAAAGATAAAGAGAGAATTCCATTGATTGATATTTTTTTAAATGATGGTCAAATTTGGAAAGATGAGATGTTTGAATTTAAAGTTATTCATGTACCAGGACACACTTCGGGGCATATCTGTTTTTACTTTTTTAATGAAAAAATTATTTTTACTGGAGATACATTATTTTCCCTAGGATGTGGAAGAATCTTTGAAGGAACATATGTTCAAATGTATAATTCTTTAAAAAAAATAAAAGAACTTCCTGAAGAAACTAAAATTTATTGTGGGCATGAGTATACTTTGCAGAATTCGATTTTTTGTTCTAAATTTGATAAAGATAACAAATTATTGAAAAAGAAAATATTAAGCATTAAAGAGAAGCTAAGTAAGAATTTGCCGACAATACCTTCTTCTTTGAAAGATGAACTATCTTGCAATATATTTTTAAAAGCTAAAAATTTAAAAGAATTTTCAAAATTAAGAGATTTGAAGGATAATTTTTAATTTATTCATCTTGACTACAGCTATTCTACAACTATATTGCTGTGAAAAAAATTATGTCATTTGCAATTATACAAACTGGTGGAAAACAATACAAAGTCAAAGCTGGAGAAATACTCAAAATAGAAAAAATTTCTTCAAAGAAAGATGGAGAAAAAATAGAGTTTAAAGACATATTGGCTTATGGTGATGATAAAACGGCTGAGATTGGAAGCCCTATAATAGACGGAGCGAAAGTTGAGGCTGATTTCATTAAGAATGCAAAAAACAAAACTATACTTATTTTCAAAAAAAGACGGAGACAAAATTCAAGAAGGAAAAATGGTCATAGACAACAATTTTCTTTGATTAAAATAAAAAAAATTTTTTCTAAAGATGGAAAGTTATTTTCTGAAGAAAAGGAAAGTTCTAAAACAGAAAAAAAGATTAAAATAGATTCAAAAATAGAAAAAAAATAAACTAGGTAATTTATGGCAACAAAAAAAGCAGGTGGATCATCAAGAAATGGAAGAGATAGTGCTGGTAGACGACTTGGAGTAAAAAAGTACGGAGGCCAAAAAGTTATACCTGGAAATATTATTGTAAGACAAAGAGGTACTAAAATTTTTCCCGGAAATCATGTTGGAATGGGTAAAGATCATTCTATTTTTTCAAAGATTGAAGGAACAGTTGAATATAAAAAAAATAAATCTGATAGAACGTTTGTTTCTGTAAAACCCAATTAATATTACAACATAACAAATAGAAAGTGTTGTATAATGAAATTCTTAGATCAAGTAAAAGTATCTTTAAAAGCTGGCGATGGTGGTTCTGGCTCACCTAGTTTTAGAAGAGAAAAATTTATCGAATTTGGTGGACCTGATGGAGGCGATGGAGGAAGGGGTGGATCAATAATACTTTTATCAGAGAGAAACTTAAACACCTTAATTGATTACAGATATCAACAGCACTTTAAAGCAGAAAGAGGCGAAAATGGATCTGGTAAAAATAAAACTGGTCGAGGAGGAAAAAATCTCTATCTCAAAGTTCCTGTTGGGACTCAAGTATTTGAAGAGGACAATAAAACGCTAATTTATGATTTTAAAGTGGATAATGATAAATTTTTAGTTGCAAATGGAGGAAGGGGTGGTTTTGGAAATACTAGATTTAAATCATCTACTAACAGAGCACCAAAAAAATTTACTAAAGGACTTAGAGGTGAAGAGTTTTGGATTTGGCTACAATTAAAAACTATCGCGGATATTGGAATAGTTGGACTTCCTAATGCAGGAAAATCAAGTTTACTTTCATCAATGACTAGTGCTAACCCAAAAATCGCAAACTATAAATTTACTACATTAAATCCTAATTTAGGTGTTGTGCGGTACGATGATAAAGAAATTACTTTAGCAGATATCCCTGGATTAGTTGAAGGAGCACACGAGGGTGTAGGGCTTGGTATAAAATTCTTAAAACATATAGAAAGATGTAGAACTTTATTGCATTTAATAGATGTTAATGAAAAAGATTTGATAAAAAATTATAAGCAAGTAAGAACTGAATTAAAAAAATACAGTAAAGATTTGATTAAAAAGGAGGAGCTTGTAGTGTTTAATAAAGTAGATTTAATCGATGAAAAAAAATTAGAAGAAAAAATTAAAAAATTCGAAAATAAGATAGATAAAAAAGTAGTAATTTTATCTACATTAAAGAAATATTTAATTTCAAGTTTAAAATCAGAATTAATTAGTCATGTATCTTAAAAACTCTAAAACTATTGTAATAAAAATAGGATCTTCATTATTGATAGATAATAATATGAAAATAAGACAAAAATGGATATCTGAATTTACAAAAGATATTAAAGAATTACAAAATCAAAATAAAAAAATAATTATTGTAAGTTCTGGAGCAATTGCTTTAGGATGTAAAAAACTAGGTCTAGAAAAAAAAAATTTAAAACTTGATCAAAGCCAAGCTGTTGCATCTATAGGGCAAATAGAATTGATGAATCTATTTAAAAAAAACTTTAGCAAAAAAAAAATAAATTTATCGCAAATACTACTTACATTAGAGGATACAGAGCAGAGAAGAAGAGCAATAAATGCAAAAAGAACTATTAATAATCTATTCGCACTCAATTTTATTCCAGTTGTGAATGAAAATGATAGTACAGCAACCTCAGAAATAAAGTACGGAGACAACGACCGTCTAGCCTCGAGAGTAGCTCAAATTTCAGGTGCAGATTGTTTAATTCTTCTTTCAGATGTTGATGGCCTATATACAAAAAATCCAAAAGTGTTTAAAGACGGAAAACTTATCAAAGAAATTAAAAAAATTGATAAATATATTGAACAGATGGCTAATAAAAGAACTGGAGTTTATGGATCAGGTGGTATGAAAACAAAAATAGATGCTGCAAAAATTTGCCAACTGTCAGGTTGCTCAATGGCAATTGCAAATGGATTATCCCTAAGACCAATCAAAAAAATTTTAAAAAATAATAATTGTACATGGTTTTTGACTAAAGTGTCTAAACTCGATGCAAGAAAAAAATGGATTATTAGCTCTGTGTCACCTAAAGGAGAAGTGGTAATAGATGACGGTGCTATTGAAGCTTTAAAAAGTGGTAAAAGTTTACTTGCTGCAGGAATTAAAAAAGTAAATGGTAAATTTAATAAAGGAGATCATATTAAAATTCTAAATAAAAATTTAATCGAGTATGCAAGAGGTTTGAGTTCATTTAACTCCTCTGAAATTGCACTTATAAAAGGTCGCCACTCCAATAAAATTGAAGGTATATTGGGTTATGTAACTAAATCTGAAATTGTGCATAAAGATGATATGGTAGAAGTTTAATGAAAAAATATTTAAACTCTATTGGCGTAAAATCTCAAAAAGCACTTTTGAATAAAATAAATTATAAAACTAAAAATAAAGTTCTTATAAACTTCATGAATTTAATGGCTCTAAAAAGAAAGAATATTTTAAAAGAAAATCAAAAAGATATTAAATTAGCTACTAGAAAAGGTTTAAAAGTTAATCTAATTAATAGACTTTCTTTGGATAATAATAAAATTGATCTGATAATAAGATCTATAAATTCTATTTCTAAATTAAAAGATCCAACAAATATTACTTTAGATAAATGGAAAAGACCAAATGGACTTTTAATTAAAAAAATTACTATACCAATAGGAGTTATAGGAATTATTTATGAAAGTAGACCAAACGTTACAGCAGATGTATCTAGTTTATGTTTTAAGTCAGGTAATTGTGTTATTTTAAAAGGTGGATCTGAGGCTTACTTTACTAACAAATTAATATCTAATTTATTTAGACAATCACTGAAAAAGTTTAAAATTGATGAAAATTATGTACAGTTTATTGACTTAAAAAGTAGAAAACCTGTGGATTATATGCTTTCAAAAATGAAAAAATATATAGATATAATAATTCCAAGGGGTGGAAAAAATTTAGTAAGAAAAGTTCAGGAACTTTCTAATGTTCCAACTATCGGGCATCTTGAAGGAATTTGCCATACATATGTAGATAAAGATGCTAACTTAAAAATGGCTTTAAAAATTTTATTAAACGCTAAACTACGGAATACTTCAATATGTGGTGCAACTGAAACAATATTGTTACACAAAAAAATATTAAAAAAATTTGCAAAGATAATTATTAGCAAATTTGAGAGTAATAATTGTAAAGTATATGCAGACAATAAAACAAGGAAAATCTACAAAGGTAAAACTAAAATAGCCTCAAATAAAGATTGGAAGACTGAATATCTATCGTCTATCGTCTCAATTAAAACAGTAGAAAATATTAAAGAAGCTGTAGATCATGTTAATAAATTTGGAACTATGCATACAGATGCAATTATTACTAATAACAAAAAAAATGCAGAATATTTTATTAGTAATGTTAAAAGTTCTATAGCAATGCAGAATACATCAACACAATTTGCAGATGGAGGAGAATTTGGTTTTGGAGGTGAAGTTGGAATTTCAACTAATAAAATGCCACCAAGAGGCCCTATAGGCTTAAGTCAACTTGTTAGTTATAAATATGCTGTGTTAGGATCTGGCCAAATAAGAAAATAAATTGAAAAAAATTAAAATTAAAAAGTTTGGCATACTTGGGGGAAGTTTCGATCCAGCTCATAAAGGGCATTTAAAAATTTCTTGTGAGGCAAAAAAAATTTTGAATTTAAATAAAATTATTTGGGCAGTTACAAAAAAAAATCCATTAAAATTAAAAAGTTACAATACTTTAAATAAAAGAATTAAATTTGCTAAAAATATTGCTTCTAAAAAAAAATACATAAAAGTTAAATTTTTAGAAGATAAAATTAAATCAAATAAAACAATTGATTTAATTAAATATTATAAAAGAAAAGAAAAATTTTTAAACTTATATTTTATTGTTGGAGCTGATTGCTTAGTGGATTTTCACAAATGGCACAGATGGGAAGAAATTTTGAAATATTGTAAAATAATTGTATTTGATAGGCAAAATTATAAATCAAAATGTTTAAATTCATTAGCTTATAAAAAATATAATAATAATGGCTTAAAGTTTATAAACTTTAAAAAAGTCAATATTTCGTCTTCTAAATTGAGGAAAATTTGATAATCTTTTAGAACTAAATGATAAAAAATCATAATCTTAAAAAACTCATAATCAAAACTCTAGACAATAATAAAGCAATGGACATAACAGCAATTGATTTAGAAGGTAAAACCTCTATTGCTGACTATATGATAATTGCAAGCGGTACTTCCTCAAGACATTTACAATCTTTATCTGAACAGGTGTTAAATGAAATTAAGAAAAGCGGTATAAATAATTGTAAAATTGAAGGAAAAGATAGTGGTGACTGGAAATTAATTGATGGTATAGATGTAATTGTTCACATTTTTATTCCTGAAAAAAGAAAGTTTTACGAGCTTGAAAAAATCTGGTCTGAATTGATACCTAAGGAAAAGGTAATGATATGAAATCAAAAATTTTAACTTTAATTTTTATATTTTTTTTTTCAATTAGTGTTGCTAAAGTTTATGCTGCTAATAACGAAACTATTTATGATAAGATAGACTTGTTTAGTGAAGTTCTTGACAAAATAAATAATGAATATGTTGAAGACATTGACCAATCAGAAGCTTTGGATGCAGCAATAAATGGCGTTTTACAATCTCTGGATCCATATTCGGCTTATATGTCTCCTGAAATATATAAAAGTATGCAAACTGAGACCAGTGGCGAATTTGGAGGTTTAGGTATAGAAGTTAGTATGGAAGCAGGAGTTGTAAAAGTTATTTCACCTTTGGACAATTCACCTGCTACAAGAGCTGGGGTAAAGGCTGGAGATTATATTATCAAAATTAATGGTAAACAAGTACAGGGCAAAACACTTAATGAAGCGGTAGATATGATGAGAGGACCAGTTGGTTCTGATATTGAAATAACCGTAAGGAGAAGAGGTGTAAAAAAATCATTAATTTTTAATATTACGAGAGAAGTTATAAAAATAGAGTCTGTAAAATCTGAGATAATGAGAGATAATATAGGATACATCAGACTAACTGCGTTTAATGAAAATAGCAGTGAACAAATTAAAAAAAGTATTAAAAATTTTAAAAAAGACGGAAATGTTAATAGCTACATTTTAGATTTAAGAAATAATCCTGGAGGACTACTATCGCAAGCAATTAAAATTACCGATTTTTTTTTAGATAATGGTGAAATTGTATCAACAAAAAGTAGAAAAATTAATGAAAATAGAAAATGGTTTGCTAATCAAGGTGATATAACTGATGGCAATACTTTAGTTGTTTTAATCAATTATGGATCAGCTTCTGCATCTGAAATTGTAGCAGGTGCGCTAAAGGATCATAAAAGAGCTATTTTAATTGGAGAAAACACCTATGGAAAAGGATCCGTACAATCTATTATACAACTAAAAAATCAAGGGGCCATAAGATTAACTGTTTCAAAATATTATCTTCCATCAGGAAATTCTATTTCTGAAATTGGAGTTATTCCAGATATAGAAATATTAGAAAAAGGTGATAACTTTAGAATAAATACCGAGACAGATAACCAACTTGATTTTGCTTTAAAGCTTCTTAAAGGATAAATAGTGAATGATAAATTCAAAAATTTACCACTTAGATGTGGAGTTGGAATAATATTATTAAATAGTAAAAATGAAGTCTTTGTGGCAAGGAGAATAGATAACCCCAAAAATTTTTGGCAAATGCCACAAGGTGGAGTTGATAAAGGTGAAAAATACTACGATGCCGCAATAAGAGAACTAAAAGAAGAAACAAGTATTACAAGTATCTCTTTGATAAAAGAAATTGATGAATTGACGACCTATGAACTGCCAAAGAATTTATTAGGAATAATTTGGAAAGGTAAATATAGAGGACAAAAACAAAAATGGTTTCTTATGAAATTCATAGGTAAAGATAAAGAAATTAATTTAAAAACAAAAAATCCAGAATTTTTTGATTGGAAATGGATAAAATTAAATCAATTATCTGAAATTGTAGTCAAATTTAAATATCATGTATATAAAAAAATAGAAAGTGATGTTAAGCAAATACTTGCAGAATTATAATGAGTTAAGAGCTTCTATTTTTTGTTCAATAAGAAACTTTTTTTGATCATCTAGATCATTTTTTAATAATTCATTTTGTGTGTTTTTTAACATTTCATCTATTTTATCTTTACCTAAATCAGGTACGTTATATATAGAGCTTGTTAGTATCGATAAAGTGTTTTCTTTAAACTCAAATATCCCATCCTCTATAAAATATTTATTCTCACCTGATTTTGTGTAAATTTTTATTATTCCAGGTTTTAAGAATGAGATAATACTAATATGATCTTTTAAAATTCCTATTTCACCTTCTACTGCTGGTAAAACAACTTCATTTATATCTTCTTTGGATAAAAAAGATTTTTCAGGATTTACTATTTCTATTTTAAATTCATCAGTCATCAAGCAGCGTCTTTTGCTAATTCTTCAGCTTTTTTAATGGCTTCTTCTATTGTGCCGACCATATAAAAAGCAGCTTCTGGCAAGTTATCATATTCACCTTTGCAAATTGCATCAAACCCTTTTATTGTCGACTCTAGATCTACAAGTTTACCCGGAGATCCAGTAAATACTTCAGCTACAAAAAAAGGTTGAGATAAAAATCTTTGTATTTTTCTTGCTCTAGCTACAACAAGTTTATCCTCTTCTGAAAGTTCATCCATTCCTAATATAGCTATAATATCTTGCAATGATTTATAAGTTTGTAAAATTTTTTGAACTTCTCTAGCAACTCTGTAATGTTCATCGCCTACAATTCTTGGATCGAGAATTCTAGAAGTTGAGTCAAGAGGGTCTACTGCAGGATATATTCCGAGTTCAGCAATTTGCCTAGATAATACCGTAGTTGCGTCCAAGTGAGCAAAAGAAGTAGCAGGAGCTGGGTCGGTTAGGTCATCTGCTGGAACATAAATGGCTTGGACAGATGTAATTGATCCTTTGTTGGTTGTTGTTATTCTTTCCTGTAAATTTCCCATATCTGTAGCTAAAGTTGGTTGGTAACCAACAGCTGAAGGTATTCTACCTAATAAAGCAGATACCTCTGATCCCGCTTGTGTAAATCTAAAAATATTATCGACGAAAAAAAGTACATCTTGACCCTCTTGGTCTCTAAAATATTCTGCAACTGTTAACCCTGTTAAAGCAACTCTTGCTCTTGCACCTGGAGGTTCGTTCATTTGACCATAAACTAAAGCTGCTTTAGAGCCTGGACCATCTGGTTTTATTACACCTGAATCTATCATCTCATGATATAAATCATTACCTTCTCTAGTCCTTTCGCCTACTCCTGCAAATACAGAAAATCCACCATGAGCCTTTGCGACGTTGTTTATTAATTCCATTATAAGCACTGTTTTCCCAACACCAGCTCCACCAAATAATCCAATCTTACCCCCTTTTGCATAAGGAGCTAACAAGTCTATTACCTTTATTCCTGTAACTAAAATTTCTGTTTCGGTAGATTGATCATTAAATTCAGGCGCTGGTCTATGAATTGGCCAATTCTCTTTATTTTTTACTTCTCCTTTTTCATCAATTGGTTCTCCAATTACATTTATAATTCTTCCCAAAGTTTCTGGTCCTACCGGTATTTTTATTGGGGCACCCGTATCGGTTACTTCATCACCTCTCTTTAGTCCCTCTGTTGCGTCCATTGCAATTGTTCTAACGCTAGATTCTCCTAAATGTTGAGCAACCTCTAATACCAATCTGTTACCTGCATTATTGCATTCTAAAGCTGTTAAAATTTCAGGTAGTTTTTCATCAAACTTAACGTCAACTACCGCTCCAATAACTTGTGTGATTTTTCCTTTTTTCATAATTATAAACTTTCTGCTCCTGATATAATTTCAATTAACTCTTTAGTAATTGCTGCCTGTCGGCTTCTGTTATACTCAATAGTAAGCTTGTCTACCATCTCACCTGCATTTCTTGTTGCATTATCCATGGCGCTCATACGTGACCCTTGCTCACTAGCTGAATTTTCTAGCATCGCCTTAAAAATCTGTGTTGAGATATTTTTTGGGAGGAGATTGCTCAATATTTCATCCTCCTCTGGTTCAAACTCATAATTATCAACAAGCTCTTTTTCTGCATTCTCTTCAGATTTTAAAGGTATTATCTGTTGTTCTTGAGGTATTTGAGTGATTACATTTTTAAACTGATTATAAAATATAGTACACACATCAAATTCTTTTTTTTCGAATCTTTCTATAATTATTTTACCAACTTTGTCAGCATCAAAATAATTTGCATTTTTTGAGTTTTTAAATGATATTTTATCGATAATATTGTCTTTATACTGTCTTTTTAATTGATCATATCCTTTTGATCCAACTGTAATTATTTTCAATATCTTATTTTCTTTTTCAATTTTTTGAAAATAGGTTTTAGCTTTTTTAATTATATTTGAATTAAATCCACCACATAATCCTCTATCTGATGTCAATACTATGCATAAATGTGTTTTATCTTCACCTGTTCCTTTCAAGAGTTTCGGAGCATTATTTTTATCAGATATCCCATTTGATAAGTTAAGAATAATATTGTTCATTTTTTGAGAATAAGGTCTGCCTTTTTCAGCGCTATCTTGAGCTCTTCTTAGTTTAGCCGCGGCTACCATTTTCATAGCTTTTGTTATTTTTTGAGTTGATTTAACACTCGAAATTCTCTTTTTTAAATCGTCTAAACTTGCCATAACTTATTTATTAAAGCTTTCCTTAAATGATTTAATTGTTTCAACTAATAACTTCTCAGTATCTTCCTCTAGTTTTCCTGATTTAGATATAGACTCGATAATTTCAGGCTTTTCAGATTTACATTTTTCTATAATTTTGGCCTCAAACTTGTTAATGTCCTTCAATTCTATATCGTCTAAGTATCCTTTGACTCCACAAAAAACTGAAATTACTTGTTCTGCAACCGTCATTGGAGAATATTGTGTCTGTTTTAGAAGTTCGGTTAATTTTGAACCTCTGTTTAATAGTTTTTGAGTTGAGGCATCTAAATCAGATCCAAATTGAGCAAATGCTGCCATCTCTCTATATTGTGCTAATTCAAGTTTCATTGAACCTGAAACTTTTTTCATTGCTTTAGTTTGAGCAGATGATCCAACTCTTGATACTGACAAGCCAACATTTATTGCTGGTCTTATACCTTGATTGAATAAATTAGTTTCAAGAAATATTTGACCATCTGTAATGGATATAACATTAGTAGGAATAAATGCAGATACATCACCTCCTTGTGTTTCAATAATAGGTAATGCTGTTAATGATCCACCTCCATGTTCATCACTGAGCTTAGCAGCTCTCTCTAATAGTCTACTATGTAAATAAAACACATCTCCTGGGTAGGCCTCTCTGCCTGGTGGTCTTCTTAATAACAAGGACATTTGTCTATAAGCTACAGCTTGTTTTGATAAATCATCATAAATAATCAAAGCGTGCATTCCATTATCCCTAAAATACTCGCCCATTGCACAACCTGTATAAGGAGCTAAAAATTGTAATGGAGCTGCATCTGACGCTGTAGCTGCAACAATAGTTGTATATTCCATTGCACCTGCTTCTTCTAGTGTTTTTTCAATTTGTCTAACAGTCGATCTTTTTTGGCCAACAGCCACATATATACAATACAGCTTCTGTTTCTCGTCATTTGACTCATTAATTTTTTTTTGATTTATAATAGTATCAATAGCAACTGCGGTTTTTCCAGTTTGTCTGTCCCCTATAATAAGTTCTCTTTGTCCTCTGCCAATTGGCACAAGACTATCGACTGACTTTAATCCAGTTTGCATAGGTTCGTTCACAGATTTTCTTGGTATTATTCCAGGCGCCTTAACTTCAACTCTACTTTTTTTTACATCTTTTTTTAGAGAGCCTTTTCCATCGATAGGGTTACCTAGTCCATCAACCACTCTTCCTAACAATTCTTTTCCCACGGGCGTGTCAACAATAGCTCCTGTTCTTTTTACAGTATCCCCTTCTTTTACAGATCTATCATCGCCAAAAATTACAACACCAACATTGTCACTTTCCAAGTTAAGTGCCATACCTTTTGATCCATCTGAAAACTCTACCATCTCTCCAGCTTGAACATTGTCTAATCCATATATTCTAGCAATACCGTCACCAACTGATAATACTTGTCCCACCTCATTTACTTCTGCTTTATCACCTATTTTTTTAATTTGTTCTTTTAAAATTTTAGTTACTTCTGAAGGGTTAATTTCCATTTATGCCTCTATCAATTTATTTTTTATTTGTTTTAGTTTGCTTTTTATAGATGTGTCTATCATTATACTTTCTATTTGCATGATAAGTCCACCAATTAAAGTTGGATCAAATTTATAATTTAAATTTACTTTATGTCCAAAGTTTTCTGATAAATCTTTTTTAATTTTTGTTATTTCTTCATCATTTAATTCTTTCGAAACCTTTATGCTTGCTGATATCTCACCTCTTTTTTTTGAACACAAAATTAAAAAATCTTTTAATATTTTTTCAATGAAGAAGAATCTTCTCTTTTGGATTAAAAAAATAGAAAACTTTTTAAATAAATTGTTTAATTTGAATTGTTCAAATATTATGTCAATAACCTTAATTTGATCTTCATTTCTCGTTAATGGATTGTTTATTAGCATGTTGAATTCTGTACTTTGCGAGATTAAATTTTTTAAATTAATTACATCTTTTTCAACTTCATCTAAACATTTCTCCTCAATAGAGAGTTCATACAATGCTCTAGAGTAACTTTTAACTGATGCTTCAGAAAAATTGCTTTTAGTGCTCAATTAAGATCCTTATTAATATGAAGTTTTATAAAATCCGAAATTAATTAACATATGAACTTAATCTCTTCAAGAGACACATTGATCAAAAAGCATATTTTATTGCGATTAATTGAAGGTAATTGGGTCAACATCAACTACTAGTTTTATTTTATTTTGTTTTTTAAAATTATTTAAAAGATCAAAAAGATTCTTCTGAATTTTATTTGGTTTTTTAGACCTAATCAAAATTCTATATCTAAAATTTTTATTTATTTTATATATAGGTGCTATTACAGGGCCTAAAACTTTACATGTCAATTTTCTTGTAAGTTTTTCTTTTAGTTTTAGGGATAACTCCTCAACTTTTTTTTCATTTTGCCCAATGAGTATAATGGATATAAATCTTTCAAAAGGAGGTAGGCTATTTTTTTCTCTAATTTTTAATTCATTTTCTAAGAATACTTCTGGATCTGAATTAGTTAGTTTTGATATCGCTTCGTTGTTATTTTTAAAAGTTTGAAAATAAACTGTAGCTGGATTTCCTGCTCTACCTGCTCTTCCTGAAAGTTGATGATAAAGTTGTAAATTTTTTTCAGGTGCTCTTAAATCATATCCATTTAACGCAAGATCTATATCCACTACTATGATGCAATTTAGGTGGGGAAAATGAAATCCTTTAGAAATTAACTGCGTACCTACTAAAATATCAATTTTATTGTTGATAATTTTGTTTATTATTTCTGGAGAATTTTTTTTGTTCATTGTATCACTTGAAAATATTTCTACAGATTTATCAGGAAAAACATTTTTTACTTCCTCATAAATTCTTTCAACTCCTGGTCCAGAAAATGTAAAGTCGCAATTGGTTTTATCAGTGCATTTTCTATCTAACACATTTTTATAATTGCAGTAATGGCATAATACATTTTGTTTTCTTTTATGATAAACAAGATTAACTGAGCAATTAGGACAAGTATGCACTTTTAAACATTTTTTACACATTACAAATGGTGCAAATCCTCTTCTATTTACAAAAAATAGTATTTGATCTTTTCTAATCAAATGTTTTTTTACTTTTTCTATAGTTTGAGATAATATCCATAAGTTTTTATTTGTACTTTTTAAATTAATAATTTCATGATTTGGTAGTTTTGCATTTAAATATCTTTTATAGAGTCTTGAATGATAATATTTGCCTTTTTTAATATTTTCAAATGTCTCAATAGATGGAACGGCTGACACTAGGTTAATTGGTATGTTGGAAAATGATGCTCGTGAAATTGCCATATCCCTTGCATTGTAAATTACACCTTCATCTTGTTTATAAGATTGATCATGCTCCTCATCTACTATTATTATTCCTAATTTTAAAAATGGTAAAAATAAAGACGATCGTGCACCAATTAATACTTTTATCTTTCCATTTGCTAGACCATTCCAAATAATTTTTTTTTTCTTTTTTGATACAGATGAATGCCATATAGCAGCTTTAAACCCAAAAAATTGTTCAAATTTCTTTTCAAATTCACTTGTGAGGCCTATTTCTGGAAGCATAATTAACCCCTGAAACCCCTCTCTAATTTTTTTTTCCAAACTTTTAAAATAAACTATCGTCTTCCCTGAGCCTGTTACTCCTTGAATGACGTGCACTCTAAACTGTTTATCTTTTGAAATAACTTTTTCTACTGAAGATTTTTGCTCCTTAGATAATTTAACATTTTTAAAATTTATTTTATTATTGTACTCGTTAATTTGATTGAAGTTGTCTGACTCAATCGCTTCATTACTTGTAAGATGTAATTTCAATACCATGCCTAATGGAACCATATTGTATTCTGAAAACCATTCTAAAAATTTTATAAAATCTTCTTTTAAGGAGGGAATTTTTAATTTTTTGTTAATTTTTTTTATAGTAAAATTTTTTTCACTTTTTTCAAATTTATTCCATACAACTCCAATTTTTGTTGTTTTACCAAAAGGCACCTCAACATAATCACCCAACTTAAGATTTTCATTATTGGTTTTATAAGTAAATGGATAGTTAAAAATATTAGGTAATAAAACTGGTATTTTCATAAGATTCTTATGAAAAGATATTACGAATGAATCTGTCTTTTTTCTACTGATAAAGCAGCTTCTTTAAGGGCCTCGGAAAAAGTTGGATGAGCATGACAAGTTCTTGCAATATCTTCTGAACTTGCACCAAACTCCATTGCAATTGACATTTCGGCTATCAATTCTCCAGCGTGAGGACCTATTAGATGAACTCCTAAAATTTTATCTGATATTTTATCTGCTAAAATTTTAACAAAACCTTCCTGTTGATTTATAGCCTTAGCTCTTGAGTTTGCAATAAAAGGAAACTTTCCAACTTTATAATCATGTTTATTATTTTTAAGTTCCTCCTCTGTTTTACCAACATATGCAACTTCTGGTGTAGTGTATATAACTCCTGGTATTATATTGTAATTAACGTGACCAGATTGCCCAGAAATTAATTCTGCAACTGCAATTCCTTCTTCCTCTGCTTTGTGAGCTAACATAGGGCCTTTAATTACATCCCCAATTGCATAAATATTTGGGATATTTGTTTGAAATTTATCATTTACTTGAATTCCTTTTTTTTTATCAAATTTAATTCCTAAATTTTCCAAATTTAAATTTTTTGTAAAAGGTTTTCTGCCGATCGAAATCAAAACTACATCGCATTTGAGTTCCTCTTTTTTTCCGTTAATATTTTTTGTTTCAACTAAAACTTCTTTATTTAGTTTTTTTATCTTTTCTACCTTTGTCTCTAAATGAAATTTAATACCTTGTTTTTTTAATATCTTTTGAAACTCAGTTGAAATTTCTTTATCCATACCAGGAGTAATATGATCAAGAGACTCAACAACATGTACATCGGATCCTAATCTTGACCATACAGATCCCATTTCTAAACCTATATAACCCCCTCCAACAATTAATAGTTTTTTTGGAACTGAATCTAAACACAAAGCTCCGGTTGAGGAAATTACTTGTTTTTCATCAAACTCAATTCCTGGTAATGAAATTGGTTCAGATCCTGTACTTATTATTATTTTTTTTGAGAATATTTTTTTTTTATTATTTTTTCTATCTGTAATTTCTATCTCATTGTTAGATAATATCTTTCCAGTTCCGCTAATGTGAGTAACTTTATTTTTCTTAAAAAGAAAATCAATGCCTTTGGTCAAAACTGAAACTGCTTTATCTTTATTTTCCATCATTTTTTTTAAATTTAGTTTAACTTCACCAGTTTCTATTCCTAATTTTTCAAAATCTTTTGCTTTGTGAAAATTATCCGACAAATTAAGTAAACTTTTTGAAGGTATACATCCAATATTCAAACATGTTCCACCTAAAGTTTGTCTAGTTTCTATACATGCAGTTTTAAAACCTAATTGAGACAACCTTATTGCACAAACATAACCTCCAGGACCTCCCCCAATTACTGTTGCATCATATTTATCTGACATTTATAAATCTTTAAATAATTTATTTGGATCTTCTAAATTTTCTCTAACAGTTTTTAAAAAAGAAACTGAGTCCTTTCCATCGATTATTCTATGATCGTATGATAATGCTAAGTACATCATAGGTCTTATAATTATTCGACCATCGATGACGATTGGTCTGTCTATAATGTTGTGCATGCCCAACACTCCTGATTGAGGAGGGTTTATTATCGGTGTTGACATCATAGATCCATAAACTCCTCCGTTACTTATTGTAAAAGTTCCACCTTGTAAATCATCAATCACCAGACTTCCATTCTTTGATTTATCAGAAAGCTCTTTTATATTTTTTTCTATATCTGCAAATGTCATTTCATCAGCATTTTTTAATACCGGAACTACTAATCCTTTTTCCGTACCTACTGCAAAACTTATATTGTAATAATTTTTATATACTATATCTAAGCCCTCAACCTCTGCATTTATTGATGGAAAATTTTTTAAACCAATTATGCAGGCTTTAACAAAAAATGACATAATACCTAATTTTACTCCGTATTTTTTTGTAAATTCTTCTTGATAATTTTTTCTAAGCAACATTATGTTTGTCATATCAACTTCATTAAATGTTGTTAACATTGCAGCATTTTGTTGTGCCTCTTTTAATCTCTTAGCTATTGTTTGTCTTAGTCTTGTCATTTT
>MDSV01210562.1_pt1 | contig 17679 bp, 16 predicted proteins | sample 810851 | NCBI WGS metagenome assembly MDSV01 (sample SAMN05326640, study PRJNA326480) | marine metagenome | isolation source: seawater | place: Atlantic Ocean: North East | collected 2012 | reverse complement strand
CATAGTAAATTCTTAGTAAACTAATTGTTATGCATCAAAAAATAACCATAGCACTGGATATGATGAGCGGAGATCATGGAGCGTCATCATCGGTTCCTGCAGCTATAGACACTCTAGAAAAATTCAAAGATATTTTTTTGATCCTTGTAGGAGATCAAAATCAAATTAATTCCTTCCTATCAGATAAAACAAGAGCGCTTGAGGGCATACGCTATAAAATTGTTCATACAGAAGAGTCTATAAGTATGAATGATGAGATTATCGCAGCTATACGTACAAAAAAGAATTCTTCAATGAGGTTAGGAATTAATGCAGTGAAAGATAAAGATGCTGATGCATGCGTTAGCGCTGGTAACACAGGTGCATTAATGGCTTTGTCGAAAATTATTTTGAAAACTATTCCTGGTATAGATAGACCCGCAATATGTGGCTCACTTCCAACAAAGACTGGTCAGTTCCATATGTTAGACCTCGGAGCTAATGTAGAGTGTACAGCGCACCATTTATATCAATTTTCAATCATGGGTTCTGCCTTAGTTCAATCATTAGAATTAAATACAAAACCTGTTATTGGTCTAATGAATATAGGCTCTGAGGAATTTAAAGGTAATGAAACTATAAAGTCCGCGGGACAGCTCATACAGAAGTCAAATCTTAATTATGCTGGTTTTGTTGAGGGAGATGATATTTTCAGTGGTAAATTTGACGTAATAGTTACTGATGGGTTTGCTGGAAATATCGCTTTAAAAAGTATAGAAGGAGTAGCAAAAGTAATAAGTCATTTTATCAAGACAGAATTCACTAAGAACATATTTACAAAATTGTCAGCTTTAATTAGCTTACCTGTAATGAATTCAGTCAAAAAAAAGGTAGACCCTAGAAAATATAATGGAGCTAGCCTACTGGGTCTACAAGGTATAGTAGTTAAGAGTCATGGCGGAGCAGATTCATATGCTTTTAGCCAAGCAATAAGCACAGCTTATTATGAGGTTAAAAATCAGTTACTTGATAAAATAGAGTCATCAATACAAATTGAGCTATCAAATGAGTAATATTTTTTCAAAAATTATCGCAACAGGTGGATATCTCCCTAAAAAAGTACTAACAAATTACGATCTTGAAAAATTAGTAGATACATCCCATGAATGGATATATGAGAGAACTGGAATCGTACAAAGATGTATAGCTGATGACAATGAATCATCCGTAGATATGGCATATAATGCTTCAATTGAGGCAATAGAACGCTCTGATATAGATATTAAATCCATAGATATGATTTTGATGGCTACTTCTACCCCAGAAAGAAATTTTCCAAGTTCTGCTGTTTTACTACAAAATAAACTCAATATTGAAAATTGTTTTGCATTCGATATGAATGCGGCATGTACTGGATTTATTTATGCCCTAGATATAGCAGACAAGTATATAAAAAATAAATCTGTTAGTAATATTCTAGTTATTGGGTCTGAGAAAATGAGTTCTATTGTAGATTGGAATGATAGAAATACATGTGTATTATTTGGGGATGGAGCTGGCGCAGTTTTAGTCAGTGCTTCGGATACCCCAGGAATAATTTCTAGTACTATTGGCTCTAATGGAAGCTATAAAGATTTACTAACAGTTAACCCTGATTCTGATTTCATTGAAATGAAAGGCAACGATGTATTTAAAATAGCGGTAAATACTATGGGCAAACTCGCAGATGAAACTTTAAAAAAAAATAACTTATCTATTGAAGAAATAGACTGGTTAATTCCTCACCAAGCTAATAGTCGAATCATTAATGCGATTGCAAAAAAACTATCTTTACCATCAGAAAAAATTATTATGACAGTTGCTGAACATGGAAATACATCTGCTGCTTCAATACCTCTTGCTATGAATCATGCATTTGTCAATGGCGATTTAAAAAAATATGATACTATTCTCTTAGAAGCATTTGGCGCTGGTTTTACATGGGGCTCAACTCTAGTAAAATTCTAATATGTCACATTTATTTGATTGTACTAAGTGCCCAAGGATCGTTAAGAATTTTGAGCAGTTGAAATTATCCCATCCCGATTTAATTAATAAACCCATAGCACCTAAATTAAATACTAATTCGTTTTTATGTATCGTAGGTTTAGCTCCTGGCTTATTAGGAGCCAATAGAACTGGTAAAATTTTTGATGGTGATTTTTCTGGTGACATATTAAAGAGTGCTCTCGAAACTACAAAATACTTCCAAGATGATATTAATACTTATCCTCATATTACTAATGCCATTAAATGTTTGCCACCATTTAACAAACCTATTGCATCTGAAATTAATAACTGTAATGTATATCTTAAGCATGAATTAAATTCAATATCAAATCTCAGAGTAATTATTGCCTTAGGATCTATTGCTCATAGGTCAGTTTTAAAAGTCTATGAGAAAAATCAGGTAAAATATCAGTTCGCTCATGGGGCTATACATAAAATAAATAATAATATAATCTTAATAGATTCATATCATTGTAGTAAGATTAATATTAATACGAAAAGATTGTCAATATCCATGCTCGAAGATATATTGGAGTTAGCTAAACTATATCAATGAATATAAATATAAAACATCAATGAATATAAATATAAAACATATTTTATCAAACTTAACAACTAGACCAGGCATATACAAGTTTGAAGATAAACATTCTAATATAATATATATTGGCAAAGCTCTTAATTTAAAAAAAAGAGTATTGTCATATTTTAATAAATCATCTATATCCATAAAAACAAGTAAACTTGTAGAGAATATACATCATATCCAAACTATCATTACTAAAAATGAAGAAGAGGCTCTTATACTAGAAAATACACTAATTAAAGAATATAAACCGAAATATAATATACTTTTAAGAGATGATAAATCATATCCATATATCTTAATTAATTCTTCACATAACTACCCATCAATTAAATTTTTTAGAGGTCAACGAAAAGACTCAAAAGGGATATTTTTTGGACCTTACACGCAAGTTAATCATGTAAGATATATGTTAAACCTTATACAAAAGATATTTAAAGTTAGATCATGTGATGATACTTATTTTATGAACAGAAAAAAACCATGTTTACAATTTCAAATTAATAGATGCGATGCCCCTTGCGTTAATAAAATTAGTCAGTCTGCTTATAAAGATCTTATTAAAAACGCTCTAAAATTTCTTCAAGGTAAAAATGATTCTCTGATTAATGATTATAATAAAAAAATGCATGACCTTTCAAAATCACAACAATATGAAGAGGCATCTGAAATTAGAGACAAAATATCAGCAATTAGAAGTCTCACAATTTCAAAGAATATAATTAATAATCAGAAGAACATTGATGTAATCACTATTAGTTCTTCTGATGGATATCATTGTGTTGATGTTTTTATGGTTAGAGATAGCATAAATCTTGGCAACAAAGTATTTGATTTTAAAAACACTAATTCTCAAAAAAATATCTTAGATTCTTTTATATCTCAATATTATCTTAACAATAAACCACCTGAAAAAATATTAGTTTCTGATAAAATTGATAATTCAGAACTCCTAAAAAAAGTTTTTTATAGAAAACATAAAATTAAAACCATATTGATTCATCCTAAGCGGAAACCTTTTGTCGATTGGTTTCAATTATGTCAAACAAATACAGATGAGCGTCTTAAACTTTTATTATCATCTAAGTTAAAATTAAATATATTTAATTGTCTAGATAAAGACATACCATATAAAACTCATATAAAAAATGCATTATGTTTTGACATTAGTCATATTAGTGGATCCAATACACAAGGTTCAGCGATATGGTTTTCTGAGGAAGGACCTGATAAGAAAATGTATAGACGATATAATCTTGATTTTTTGAAAAAAAATGATGATTATGCAGCGATGAGTTATATATTAGATAAGAGACTAACTAAGCTAAAAACAGAAAATAAAGTTCCAGATTTGATAGTTGTTGATGGTGGCAAAGGACATATTACGCAAGCTAAAAATATACTTAATAACTTAGGTATTACTGAAACTATATTGCTTGGTGTAGTGAAGGGCGAAAAGAGACTATCAAAAAATGATAGAATATTAGATTCAGATTTTAAAGATATTACATTATCACTATCCACATTTTCTCTTACTTTATTACAAAAGATCAGAAATGAGGCACATAGATTTGCAATTATGGGACAGAGGAAAAAAAGTATGAAGAAACAATTTGAATCTAAACTTGACTCTATACCAGGTATTGGTAAAGTTAGAAAATTAGAATTACTTAAATATTTTGGTGGCATTCAAGGTGTACTAAAATCTTCAATAGAGGACTTAACAAATGTTCCTGGTATAAATCTACAATTAGCCGATGTCATCTATAAATACTTGCATACTGAATGAATTTTAACTTACCAAATACCTTAACTTTACTAAGAATTAGCTTGATACCGGTTATTGTTTTTTTATTTATTTCTGACGGAGCATCTAATCGTTTTATAGCATTTATTTTATTTCTGATTGCATCAATCACAGATTATCTTGATGGTGTTCTTGCAAGATATATGAAACAGGAGACGAATTTTGGAGCATTTCTTGATCCAATTGCAGATAAATTATTGGTTATCATCACAATGATGTTATTAATTTCAGAAAATCAAGAAATCTTATTTCTGATACCTATACTAGTAATAGTAACTAGAGAATTCTTAGTTATTGCAATAAGACAGAGATTAGCTGAGGTTGGCGAGAATATTAAATTGTCTGTTATATTGATATCCAAAATTAAAACAGCAACACAGCTGATATCATTATTACTGTTGTTATATAAATATCCTTTTTTTGGATATGATACATATTCACTTGGAATCATATTTCTTCAAGTCTCTGCTTTTTTAACATTGATTTCTTTTTTTTATTATGTAAAAAAGTCTTGGAATGTTATTATAAAGTAACAGAATAATAGATGCGAGAATAGCTCAGTTGATAGAGCGCAACCTTGCCAAGGTTGAGGTCGCGGGTTTGAGCCCCGTTTCTCGCTCATTCATTCGATATATTTCAGAGTTTGTTCATATGCTTCAAAGACTTTATGTCTATTATAATTATTTTTGACATGATCATATGTTTTAAGCGTTTGTGACCTCAAAGTCTCTTCATCAAGCTTGAGGAATCTACAAATAGCATTTAATAATGATGCTGTGTTAGCTGGCTTACATAATGTACCATATGACTCGTCTGGCACTATGTCTATACATCCTGGTACTTCTGAAGTTATGATTGGTATTTTTTGGACTGCTGCTTCCAAAAGTATTGTTGACATTCCTTCTCGGTATGATGGTAAGATAATACAATCTGCTTTTTCTAAAACATCTGAGATATGATCAGTATATTTTTCATACTGTATAATATTTTTGTTAATCAAATTTTCTAGTAATCCCTTTGACACATAGTTATTATTATTTTTATGTGATCCTATTAATATAAATTTAATGTTCTTTCTATCAATATCTTTTTTAAATATAGTACTAAATTGAATTGCAGTAGAGAGGTATTCTTCAACACCCTTTTCTTTAAGTAATCTTGCAACCATAACAAATGTTATAGAGCTATCATAATGTCTATATTCAGTCTCAACTTCAGGGAAGACAGCTCCCGCTCCAGGTATAATTTTTATACATTGATTAGATACTATTTTATTTTCTTGAAAGTATGCTTTATCAAAATTATTAGTGAACCAGACTTCTAGTGATTTTTTTAGAGAATGTAATAATAAAAAAGATACTAATCTTTTCACTATATTTTTACCACTAATAAAAGCATGTCCTAATCCTGTGATCATACAGATGTAGGGTATATCTAAATATCTACATACAAGGCTACTATAGATATTTGGTTTTAACGTGAAGTTAAAAACCAGATCAGGTTGAAGATTTTTATGTGTAAGATATATTTTTCTGAAAGTATTAATTTCTTGAATTAGATTCATACCTCTATCATTTATAGGAATTTTAACTATTGTGATATTTGGGTCATGAAATTTTTCTATATAGGTGTCTTCCCCTGCTAATAAATTAATATGATATCCATTTTGGACCAGGAGCTTAACTATATCATACCTAAATTTATATATTGTCCAAAAATTATTAGAAACAATTGATATGCTTTTTTTATTCATATAATTCACAAGAGAATTGTATTCTAGTTGATTCCTATTATAGTAAATCATATTGAATAATTATCTATATATTTTATATATATAATGATAAGATTATTCAAAATTCGTGGAGCATAACTCTATTATTGATTTGGCTAAGTGGCAGAGTGGTAATGCAGCGGCCTGCAAAGCCGTCAACGCCGGTTCGATTCCGACCTTAGCCTTGAGATACTAAGTATTATCTTTGAATATTATCTCAACCTTGAGACTTACATCATCATTCTCATTAATAGGAATAATTCTATTATTAGGGTGTTGTCCTGTAACAATTGAGTTATCTGGGATATCTTTGTTTAAAATAAATGAATTTGCCGAAAAGATAACATTATTCCCAATTTTACAACTGCCTAAGACCGAACTATTAGAAGTCAGTATCACTTTATCACCAAATTTGGGATATGAGTTACTTTTAGTCGAGCCAACTGTTACGCCTTGATAAAAACATATAAAATTACCATATTTCGCATGCCCAAGAACAGTTCCTAACGGATGAGTTAAACAGAATACCTCTGGCAAATTTACTGAGTAAAAGATATCAACACCATTCATTATTTTATTTAAATAATATAATTTTTCTAAAAGATTAATATCATAATCTAACTTATATCCAGAGTTTGCAGTGAAGTATAATAAAACTGCCATATGATCTGAATTAAGATGATTAAAATTAATAATACCTTTTTCAGTATAATATTTTGCTTCTATTTTACTGAATGAAAGTTCAGTTCTTTCAAGTCCTCTTTCAACCATAATATATAACTGATCATTGTTAATCTTATTGTTATCAGGAAAATTAGTTGTAATAATATTTTGAATGTACATAACAAGGTTTTCTTTTGATAATGATATATTCATAATATTATTTGAGAGTTGATAAATGAGTCTTTTATAATCCTCCCATAGGTTAATGATTGAGTCAACTTCTATATAATCAGCTAAATATTACAGAATTGTGTATTCGAATCAAACTAATTTATTGATCATCTATAGATGGTTTTAATGTACTATCACTTCTATTACAGTTATGATAACCTTACAGTCAATACGATTGTGAATTATTTATTATTGTCTACTTGCTAAATTTTTTTAGCCCGGGTGGCGGAATTGGTAGACGCAAGGGACTTAAAATCCCTCGAGGGCAACCTCGTGCCGGTTCGACTCCGGCCCTGGGCATAATTTATGAAAAATATTTTAATACAATTGACTATTTTATTAATACTCACAAGTTGTTCAAAGAGTTTGATACCAATACCTGTTTCTGTAATGCCTGAACGTAATATGGAAAGAGTATCTGAGTCTAGCTTTGGTGAGTATCCAGAGGGATATCAAAAAATAGTAAAAGAATTTCTTCAGAATAATCTTCTTAATCACGAAGACGCTAAAGTTGAATTTATAAATAAACCATCTAAAATATCAATCCGACAAATGGGTAATGTTTATAACGGGTATAGACTATGTCTATCAGTTAATTCAAGAAATAGTAAATCAATTTATACTGGTTATAAGACCCATCTGTTTATAATAAATGATTCTCAGGTTAATTTACATTTATATGATAGTGGATTATTAAAAATACCTTTTGAACTATGTGTTGACACTAATGAATCTAATACTATGTATTTAAATGAAATTCCTGATGAAATAGAGGAAATACCACTAGATAAAATGGATACCATAGAACTGTTAGATAAAAAAATCCCTAGCAAAGTGGAAAAAGAAAATATTTACATTTCATGTCTGATAGATAACATTGAACGTACTTTCTACTTCAATGAGTATGCAAATATATTTGTAGAATCGGTGGGTATAGAAGAAGTAATTCTTGAAGGTATTACATTCTCAACAACACATCTACTTGGCTATAATGGTACTGAAGAAATACTTATAAACAGAGTTTCCGGATCTATAATTATTACTCAAGATAAATCTGATCCTATAATGGGTAATTGTTCTTTATTAGATAGAAAAAAATTCTAGTTAAAGTATTGTCTTTTCTTGAATATATCTATAATTCAGATTATAGTATTTATTCATCTGGGGTTAATTATGAAAAGTGATATCGATATAGCACAAGCAGCAAAATTAGAAAATATTACATCAATTGCTAAAAAACTAGAAATTCCTGAGCGATCTCTGGAACCTTATGGGCATTACAAAGCAAAAATATCATTAGATTTTCTAAAATCACTTGAAACTAAAGAGGATGGTAAATTAATATTAGTAACTGCTATCAGCCCAACTCCAGCAGGCGAGGGCAAGACAACAACATCTGTTGGTCTCGGTGATGCACTCAATAAAATAGGTAAAAAAGCATTGGTAACTATTAGAGAACCATCATTGGGTCCTGTTTTTGGCATGAAAGGTGGTGCAGCAGGGGGCGGAATGTCACAAGTAATACCAATGGAAGATATTAATCTTCATTTTACAGGTGATTTTAATGCAATACAGCTAGCAAACAATCTTTTAGCAGCTATGGTTGATAATCATATTCATCATGGAAATTCTCTGAAGATTGATGTTAGAAGAGTAACCTGGAAGCGTGTATTAGATATGAATGATAGAGCACTGAGAAAAACAGTTTGTTCGATCGGATCAGTCGGTAACGGTTACCCAAGAGAAGATGGCTTTGATATAGTTGTGGCGTCAGAAATTATGGCCATATTCTGTTTAGCTATATCACTTGCAGATCTAAAGAAAAGATTAGGCGATATTGTGATCGGATACACAAGAGATAAAGAGCCTATTCTAGCTAGCCAAATAAATGCTCATGGAGCTATGACAGTTTTATTAAAAGATGCTGTTATGCCTAATCTAGTTCAAACCTTGGAAAATAATCCAGCAATTATACATGGTGGACCATTTGCTAATATTGCGCATGGTTGCAATTCAGTTATAGCCACGAAGGCTTCTCTTAAATTAGCTGATTATGTAGTTACTGAAGCTGGATTTGGAGCAGACCTAGGCGCTGAAAAATTTTTAGATATAAAATGCAGAAAAGCTAATTTAAAACCGGCAGTTGTGGTATTAGTCGCAACCATTAGAGCACTCAAATATCATGGCGGTTGCCCAAAAGAGGATTTCGGAAAAGAAGGATGCGAATACCTTGAAAAGGGACTAGTTAACCTAGAAAAACATGTAGAAAACTTAAAAGATCATTATGGACTCCCAGTAGTTATTGGCATAAATGGGTTTGCAACAGATACGGATGCCGAAAGAAAAATATTAAAAGATAAATCAAAAGAGTTACAAGTTCCGATTGTATCTTCAACACATCATGCAAATGGTGGAGAGGGAGCGAGAGATCTTGCTGAAATGGTTGTAAAAACAATCGATGAAGCTGAGAATAATTTTCAATACTTATATGAAGATGATCTAGATTTATGGTCTAAAATGGAAACAATTGCACAAAAAATATACGGGGCAGCAGGTATCGATGCACCTGCAAATGTAAAAAAACAAATAGAGGATTTACAGAATAATGGATATGGCAAATACCCGGTATGTGTTGCTAAGACTCAATACTCTTTTTCAACAGACCCTACACTTAGAGGCGCACCAAAAGATCATGTTATTTCTATAAGAGAAGTAAGGTTGGCTGCTGGCGCTGAATTCGTAGTAATGGTATGCGGCGATATAATGACAATGCCGGGTTTACCTAAAATACCTGCAGCAGAAAAAATTGACTTAGATGATGATGGAAATATTATTGGTCTATTCTAATAATGATCAACTCGTTGATTCATAATTATTTTTCGTCAAGAGTACTACTGGTTACCTTATCTTTGCTGTTGATTTTAATATCAATATCATCCTTCATAGGATTTTCAAGAGATACTTTGGAAGTTTATATATTAGATATATCGAATGGAAATATTTTCAAAACACCACATACTTCTGCACGTTTCATATTATTCACAGCTGGTTTTTTATTACTAATATACTCATTCTCCAGATCTTTATTAAAAGATTCTTCCCCAAGCTTATATATGAGACTTATAGCAGTTTATTCAATTATTTTATTTTTTATATTAAATCTTACTACTTCAAATGGTTTAAATTATATATCAATAATTCTAACTATCATCTCAATTATATATATAATATTTTATAAAAAAAATATTTCATTGAACATGAATGAAAAATTATTAATTTCATCATCTCTTTTAATTTTTTATTTTTTTATTTTATCAGCAGCCTATCATGATTCAGATTTAAGAGAAGTTGATAACTACAGCCGTTTTCTATTTGTCATTCCTTTATACATCTTTTTAAGAGATATTCAGATAAAAGAAACATTGGTTTTTGATGCAATTAATATTTCCAGTATATTGACTGGAGTATTTGCAATATATTTAGTTATCTTGGGAGGGCAGGATCGAGTTTTTGGGTTTACTAGCAGCGCTACAATTTATAGTAATATCAGTATGCTACATTTCTTTTTATCTTTTATATTGCTTCTTTATGCAAAAAATAATTCAAGATCTATAATTCTTCCACTAGCTGGATCTTTCTTTGCTATCATAGCAGTAATTTTATCTGCAAGCAGAGGCCCTTTATTAGCGATACCTCTATTCTTTTTATTCATAATTTTAAATAACAAATATTTATTATTTAAAATTAAATATATTGTCATAGGTTTCTTGGTTTTATCTTTTCTTATTTATTCATCAGGAATTTCAAATAGAGTTATTGATGGTTATAATGACCTTAAATCACAGAATCTTACTAATTTAAGAACATCATGGAAAAGCACCGGCTCAATTATACCGAGGCTAATAATTTGGCAAGGTTCTATTAATATGATTAAAGATCAACCATACTTAGGTGTTGGACTAGATAATTTTAATAACCATCTTGTTACTCAGATAGAATCAAAAAAAATCCCAGCAATTCGACTAGACCCCTCAAATCCATCTGCTGGTTTTAATCATGGACATAATCAATACTTAGATCTATTTGCAAAAACAGGAATTTTTGGACTTCTTATATTTCTCTTAGTTTTATTTATCTATTTTAGAATTTTTCTTAGAGCTTTAAATTACAAAAAAGATATAATGATATTTGGCATATTAGGTCTTGTAACAGTTATTTCATATTTTGCTTTTATGTTTACACATGTAGTTCTTGCTCATCAACATTCTATTTTATTTATGCTATATACACTTACGATTTTTGCATCTATAATTTCAAACAGGATCAAATTTGAGGAAAATAAATGAAACTAACAATTATTGGCGCTGGTTATGTTGGACTTGTTACAGCGTCCTGTTTTTCGGATATTGGACATAATGTTTCCTGTCTGGATACTAATAAGAAAAAAATAAATAATCTTAAAAAAGGTATTATGCCCATTTATGAAAATGGTCTTGAAAAGCTTGTCACTAAAAATCTTAAAACAAAGAAATTAACTTTCACTTCTTCATATTCAGTGGCTATAAACCATTCAGATATAATATTTCTAGCTGTTGATACACCTTCTAAATCTGATGGTTCTGCAGATCTAACTAGTATTAAAAAAGCTTGTATGAGTATTGCAGAAAATATGACAACAAATAAAATTATTATAGAAAAATCTACAGTACCAGTAGGAACATCAGAAATGATATTAAAGATCTTTTCAAAAAAATTAAAATCTTTGAACAAGAATTTATCTATAGAAATTGCATCCAATCCTGAATTCTTAAAAGAAGGATCAGCAATACAGGACTTTACTAGACCTGACAGAATCATTGTAGGTACAAATGACATTAATATAAGAAAACTATTTGATGACATTTATAAGCCATTTAATAGAAAGTCAAATAAGATTCAATATATGGATGTAAAATCTGCAGAATTTACAAAATATGCTGCAAACTCAATGTTAGCGACTAAGATAAGTTTTATTAATGACCTTTCAATCATAGCTGATAAGCTTGATGTAGATATTGAAGATATCAGATTAGGTATTGGATCAGATAAAAGAATAGGTTACGAATTCTTATACCCCGGGTGTGGTTATGGAGGATCATGCTTTCCAAAAGATGTGAATGCTCTTATTGGTACAGCTAAGAAACTTTCTCATAATTCATCATTACTCAAGGCTGTAAACAATACCAACGATAAACAAAAAGTTTATTTATTTACAAAGATGAAAAAATATTTCAAAAATAATCTTAAGGGAAAAAAAATAGGAGTATGGGGACTGGCTTTTAAGCCTAATACGAATGATATTAGATATGCGCCAAGCATCGAAATGATTAGATTAATATTAAAAGATAAAGGTTCGGTTTTAGCTTATGATCCAATAGCTTCCTTGAAAGAGTTACCATCCATATTTAAAAACATCAATTACAAAGAAACAAGTAGTTATTCTAAGGCGCTAAAAGATATTGATGCACTCTTAATTTGTACTGAATGGAAAGAATTTTGGTCAGTTGAAACCTCTGAGTTTCTTAGATTAATGAAAGATCCAGTAATATTTGATGGACGAAATATATATCCTCTTGATAAGTTTAAGAATACATCTATCAAATACTATGGAATTGGAAGGAATTTCTCAAAATAAGCCACGAATGCTATTGTTGCTTGACATATTAGTTTTCATATTCTAATCTGTTCTAGGGGTGAACATATGTGGGCAGTTGCTCAAACTAAGCCAAGACAAGAGAATAAGGCACAAATTAACCTTAATAATCAGGGTTATACATGCTATTTACCTATCATTAAGAGAAAAAAATTTATACATAATACATGGGTAACCTGCAATGAAGTATTTTTTTCTAATTATATATTTATTGACTTAAATTCATGCAAAACAAGCCTATCTAAAATAAATAATACGATAGGTATTTCAAAGCTCCTTGTTAATAAAGACTTATCCATACCATACACTATTGATGAGAAATTCATAATTGATCTTAAAAAATATCTTAAAAAAGGTATAGATATCAATAACTTGAAAAAAGGATCTAAAGTTTCTATAACAAAAGGAAAGCTATCTAATTTTACAGCAATTTTTCTTGAAAAATATAGTAAAACCAGATCTAAAGTACTAATTTCACTTCTTAATCGTGATTATATAGCAACTATTGATTCTAACTCTCTCCAGAGAGCATACCAATAGAATAGTCAATTTCTTGCATTTATACCTAGAATATATTATTATGTTCATCTGTTGAACAAATCGACTGCGGTAGCAATTCCCTAACAGAATAATGAATTTAAGCATGATTTTTCCGTTTTATAACGAAGAAGGAACGTTGAGTTTAACGATCGGAACATTAGTAAATCAAACAAAAAAAGCTGATGAAATAATATTCGTAGACTCAGGATCTAGTGATAATTCAATAAAATGTATCAATAAAGCTAAAAAAGACCATCCAGAATTAAATATCAGGGTAATTCAAGGTGGAGAGATGTTTCCGAGTAATTCAATTAACAAGGGGATAGAGAATTCATCGAACGATTTAATAATGTATATGGACTGTGGATTGTTAATTCCAAATAATTGGATAGAAAGTCAAATGAATAAATACATTGAAGAAAAAGCTGACATAGTTTCAGGAAGAATATTTACTGAAGGTAGCAACATAATAGACAAATGTTTTATTTCACATACATACGGATATAAAAATAAATGTATATGCCTTACAGGATCTATCTTTGATAAAAAATTACTAGAAAAGACAGGTTATTTTATTGAAAATTGCAGAGCTGGATATGATGTTGATTTTATCAATAAACTTAAATTAAAAAATTGTAATAGGGTTATCAATAAGGATGTGCTGTTAGAGTATTATGGTACTAATTACTCAAAATCTATTATAGATGGATATAGTAAAGTAAAACTATATTCAAAGTCTGCCTGGGTTGCATATGGAGATAAAAAGCCTTATCTCTATTTTATTATTTTAATCTTATTGTTCATCATTATATCTACATTCTCTTTTACTATTATAAGTCCATTACTAATATTATATCTATTGATCAGAGGTTTCTTAATACCCTACTACAAATCTAAAAATATTTTTAAAGATAAAGATATGAAAATGATGATCGCTTTGCCAATAGTAGGAGTATTTTTTGATTTAGCTAGGATCAATGGATATATCAATGGTTTGTTAAAAATTAAATAATCTAATGAAAAAAAATATTACTGAAAATAATAATCTAACTTCAGATGACCTGAATGTATTGAGACATCTAGAGTCAGAGCAAAAAGTAAGTCAGAGAGACTTATCGAATACACTCGGCATAAGTTTGGGCAAGGTTAATTTCATAATAAGAGCTTTGATAGATAAAGGTATTATAAAAGCTAAGAACTTTAAAAATAATAAAAATAAAAGAGCATATGCATATTATTTAACAAGAGAGGGGATAGAGGAGAAATCTAAACTAACAATCAAGTTTTTTCAAAGAAAAATGAGTGAATATGATGACCTAAAGAGGGAGTTAAAAGCATTAGAAGCGGAGATAGAAAGAAATAGGAAAGTTAAAGATGAGAAGTAAAAATGATGAAATACAAAAAAAATATTAATCTAAAAGGAAAGAATGTTCTGGTTACTGGAGCTGATGGCTTTATAGGTTCACATTTAGTTGAAAGATTAGCGCAAGAAGGCTCTAAAATCAGAGCTATGACCATGTATAACTCTTTTAATGATTGGGGATGGTTAGAGAAATTAGAGAAAAAAGTATTGAATAAAATAGAGGTTTATCCTGGTGATATGCGTGATTCGAAATCAGTAAATAATGCATGCAGAGATATTGATGTAGTTTTTCATTTAGCTTCTCTCATAGCTATACCTCAATCATATAATTCTCCTTATGCTTATCTCGAAACAAATGCAACAGGAGCTTTAAATTTATTTGAGAGCTGTTTAAATTCAAATGTGTCTAAGATTATTCATACCTCCACAAGCGAGGTATATGGCGAGTATGATATTGTCCCCATCAGCGAGGATAATAAAAACATTGCTAGATCACCATATTCTGCTACTAAGATAGCTGCCGATCAACTTGCCTATTCATATTTTAGTACATTTGATCTTCCTATCTCAATTATAAGACCATTCAATACATATGGACCTCGACAATCTAATCGTGCAATTATACCAACTATTATTACTCAAATTTTAAATGATAAGCATATAGAACTAGGAAGTCTTTACCCAACTAGAGACTTTACCTATATAAATGATACAGTGTCAGGTTTTATGTCTGTTGCAAAAAATAAAAAAAGTATCGGAGAAATAATAAATATTGGTTCAGGATATGAAATATCAATTGATAATCTTGTTACTTTAATTCAATCAATCATGAATACTAATAAAAAAATTAAAATTAATAATAGTAGAAAAAGACCCGCTAAAGGAGAAGTATTTAGATTAAAAGCAAATATTAATAAAGCACGAAAATTTTTAAATTGGGAACCTTCTTTGAAAGGAAAAAAAGGGTTAGTTAGAGGATTAACAGAAACTATAGAATGGTTTTCTAATGAAGATAATCTTCAATTATATAAATCGTCTATTTATAATAAATAAAGTATATTATGTTAAATAAACAAAGAATCTTATCAATTATATTGGCACGTGAAAATAGCAAAGGTTTGCCGGGAAAAAATATAAAAGAGCTTAATGGTAAACCACTATTAGCATGGCCCATCAATGCCTCAAATGGTTCTAAATATATTGATTATACTATCCTTAGCACAGACTCTACTGCATATGCGAACATTGGCAAAAATTATGGCGCTAAAATACCCTTCATACGACCAAGTAATTTAGCATATGATACTAGTCTTTCTTCTGAGGCAGTACTACATGCTATCAATTTTTTACATGAGAGTAATGACAAATTTGATTATATAGTTTTATTAGAGCCAACTTCTCCGCTTACACAGTCATCTGATATTGATATGGCACTAGAGAGTTTATTAAAAAATAAAAATAAGTATACATCTCTTGTTAGTGTGTCCGAGGTAGTCTCAGCTCATCCATCGTTCTGTTGTACCATTGAAGACGATATGAAAATAAACCCTTATAAAACTAGTAAAGAGACATTACGTAGGCAAGATATTCAAAAACTATTTCATTATGATGGCAGTCTATATATATCAAAAGTTGAGGATTTTATTCTAAATCAAACTTTCTATCATCAAAATACAATGGCTTACATAATGCCAAAATGGAAATCTATAGAGGTAGACGATAGTCTTGATTTTTTTTTAATTGAACAAATAATGAGTAATTATAAAAAGAATGAGTATGAAAAAAAATAACTATCAAAAAAGATTGCTCACTGCCATACCTGGTGGAGCACACACTTATTCAAAAGGTTATGATCAATATCCTTCTAATGCACCAGAAATTCTTGACAGAGGAAGAGGGTGTTATGTTTTTGATTCCAAGGGTGAAAAGTATTTAGATTATGGAATGGCATTAAGAGCTGTAAATATTGGTTATTCTGAAAGTACTATAGATAATGGTGCGATAAAACAAATTAAGAAAGGTAATAATCTGACAAAAGCATCGTTGACTGAACTAGAAGCAGCAGAATTAATGATAAAGCAGATTAATTCTGTAGATATGGTTAAATTTACAAAAAATGGATCAACAGCAGTTTCTGCAGGTATAAAACTAGCAAGGGCATATAATGGGCGTGATTTTATAGCACGATGTAGACAACATCCATTTTTTTCTTACGATGATTGGTTTATAGGTAACACAAATATTAAAAGAGGTGTGCCAAAGAGTATTCAAAAATTAACTAAAGAGTTTGATTATAATAATATTAATTCTCTAAAGTCATTAATAAAAAAATATCCCAATAAAATATCCTGTGTAGTCATGGAACCAGCAACTCATATCTGTCCTTCGACTGGAGCAGATAAAAAAAATTGTTGTCAGAAAATAAATTGTGAGAGATCGATAGGGAAATGTAAAAATAACTTCTTGAAAGAAGTATCTAAACTATGTAAGAAGCACGGCATAGTTTTTATTTTAGATGAAATGATTACTGGTTTTAGATGGCACATGAAAGGTGCTCAGTATTTATATGGTGTGGAACCAGATTTATGTACCTTTGGAAAAGCAATGGCTAATGGGTATTCTGTATCATGTATTGCTGGCAAGAGAGATATTATGCAGCTTGGGTCAATTGAATTTTCAGGTAAAGAGAGAACCTTTTTATTATCGACTACTCATGGCGCAGAAATGTCTAGCCTTGGTGCTTTTATTGAAACAATTAAATTTATGAAAAAAAAATCTGTAGTAAAGCATATATGGGCATATGGACAAAAGCTACAAAAAATATTTAAAACTTTAATTAAAACTTATGGTTTGGAGGAAAATTTTATAATTGAAGGGCCCTTATGTTCTCCAATATATTATCTTCTTGATAACGAAGGAAAAATATCATTAGAGCTAAGAACATTATTTGCCCAAGAAATGATTAAAAATAATATCTTAATGCCTTATATTGCATTAT
>MDSV01082432.1_pt1 | contig 17679 bp, 13 predicted proteins | sample 810851 | NCBI WGS metagenome assembly MDSV01 (sample SAMN05326640, study PRJNA326480) | marine metagenome | isolation source: seawater | place: Atlantic Ocean: North East | collected 2012 | reverse complement strand
GACTTCTATTTTTGGATCTAGTAATCCTGTTGGTCTTAATATTTGTTCTGTAATTATACCATTAGACCTTTCTAGTTCGAAATCAGAGGGGGTAGCACTAACATATATAGTTTGATTACTAATAAGTTCAAACTCATCAAATGTTAGTGGTCTATTATCCATTGCAGCTGGTAGTCTAAAGCCATGTTCTACTAATGTTGTTTTTCTTGATTTGTCTCCACCGAACATAGCTCTTATTTGAGGTATTGTAACATGACTTTCATCAATTACTGTTAAATAATTTTTTGGAAAATAATCTAGTAAACAAAATGGTCTACTACCAGATTTTCTTCCATCAAAATATCTTGAGTAGTTTTCTATTCCTGAACAATAGCCTAATTCTTTAATCATTTCAATATCAAATTCAGTTCTTTCTTTTATTCTTTTAGCTTCTAATTTTAGTCCTACATCATTAAAATAATCTATTCGTTTAACTAAATCATCTTGAATTTTTTTGATTGCATTATGTGTTTTTTCTTTTGATGTCATAAAAATATTTGCTGGATATATTGTGATAGTCTTATGATCTTCAATTATTTTTCCATTTTCAGGGCTAAAACTCTCAATTTCTTCAATTTCATTGCCAAAAAAAATAATTCTGTATGCTAAATCAGTATGAGCTAAAAAAATATCAACAGTATCTCCTAACACTCTAAAACTACCTCTTGTAAATTTTTCTGTTGTTCTATGATACAACGAATTTACTAGTTTTTGAAGTAGTTTTTCTCTGCTCATTAAGTCTCCAACAGTAACATGTATTATTCCATTATAAAAATCGTCAGGATTACCAATTCCATAAATACAACTGACAGAGGAAACAACAATTATATCTTTTCTACCAGAAAGTAATGATGTTGTAGTGTTAAGTCTATATTTTTCAATTTCTTCATTTATGGATAAATCTTTCTCAATATATAATCCAGTACTAGGAATGTATGCTTCAGGTTGATAATAATCATAATATGATACAAAGTATTCTACAGCATTATTCGGAAAAAATTGTTTAAATTCACTAAATAGTTGAGCTGCTAGTGTCTTATTATGACTAAGTATTAATGTTGGTTCATTAATTTCTTTAATTACATTAGCTATTGTAAAAGTTTTCCCTGATCCAGTAACACCTAGTAGAGTTTGATAGTCAATATTACTATGTATTCCATCACATAAGTTTTTAATGGCTTCAGGTTGATCTCCTGCAGGTTTAAATTTTGATATTAAATCAAAACTCATTTGATATCGTTCAATATTTTTTGTTTATGATTGATGTGGTCAACATCTTGCTTAACTAAATTTATTTTATCTTCTACTACTTTATACAAAGATTCTGTTTGAGTGTTATTTGATAAAAAGTCAATATTGTTCTGATATTGTAAGAGTTTTTTTTTCAAAATATCTAAACTTGAATCTAATAAATTTTTCTCTTCAGATATTAACTTAGTTTTATCTTTAATACTTTTTATTTTTGTTTTGTAAATGTCAACGTCTGCAGTACGATAATCAATTCCTGTTTCTAAATATTTTGCTATTATTAAATTATCAAATTTTGAGTTTAAATTTTTATTTGAAACAATATTATTATCATTATACCAATTGTTAATGTAATTTTTCAAAACATCTAAACTTTCTTTTTTCGTTGTTAGTTGTAAGTTTTTAATTTTTATGAGTATTTTCTTTTTTTCTTCTATTATCTTCCTCTCTTTTTGTTTATTGTTCTTGAATGTTTCATTTCTTTTTTTAAAAAAATAATCTGTTGAATTTTTAAAATCTTGCCATAGCTGTTTCGATTGTTTGGTGTAAGCTATTGATTTCCATTCTTTTTGTAATTTAATTAATTTATCACTACTCTTTTTCCATTCTGTTGATAATTTTAATTGTTTTGCTTCTTTACAAATTACTTTTTTTCGATTTATTAAAGCAACTTCTTTTAGTTTTTTGGTTTCATAAAAAGTTCTCTTTTTTTTATAAAAATAGTCTAGAGAATTTTTAAACTCCTTCCATACTTTTTTATTATTATTTTTTTCTAGCTTACCTATTTTTTTCCATTTATTAGTAAGTTCATCACATTCTAATGTTTTTGATTTCCAGTCAGAAATAGTTAAATTTGATTTATCTGCCAAAGACTTTATTTTTTTGCTTATATCATTTTTTTCTTTAACTTTTTCATTATCGATTTTTTTTCTTTTTAAAAAAAAATCATTCTTTTTTTTATTTAAATCTTTACTTATTTTTTGAAATCTGTCCCATATTTCGTTTCTATACTCTTTCTTAACAGGACCAATTTTTTTCCATTTTATATGTAGATCTTGCAAAGACATATCCATTTTGTTAATGGATGTTTCATTCATTAACTTCTCAGCATCTAAACAAATTTGTTCTTTTAGTTGGAAATTTTTGTTAAAATCAATATCTCTTAATTCTTTATTGAGTTTAATATAGTCATAAAATTTAACAACATTATGATTATAAGATTGCCATATATCAGTTTTAAATTCAATTGGAACAAATCCAATTTCACTCCATCTTTTTTGTAGAGATCTAAATTTTGAGAATGTACTATTTAATAATTCTTTTTGTTCAATTAATTGATTTATTTCATTTATGATATTTTCTTTTTCTTTAAGATTTCTCTTTTCTTGATTGTTTATTTTTTCTCTATATATTTTTTTATTTTTTTTAAATGTTATCAAAAATTTTTTTAATTTGACTTCTTCTTTTAAATCATTTTCAGAAATATTTTCATTTGATTTTTCATAATTAAATTTTTTATAAAAAATAGATTTAATTAACTCAATATCTTTTGAGACTTTCATTGGATTTTCATGAGAGATCATATTCTTTACTTGATTTGTTAGCTCAGTAAAATCTTGTGTATCAAATTCTATAACATCTAATTTTTTCAACGCATCAATTTATTTACAATATTACTATTATTTTTGAGTGTTCCAAATATTCCATGAAGCTTCTGCTTGCTTTTTTAACATGTCTAATCCATTTTTAGTATTGCTTCCTCTTTTAATTCCTTCTTCTAAAAATTTTGTAGTTGTTGGGTTGTATATCAAATCGTAAAGATAGTGGGAACTATCTAGATATTGGTAAGGAATATTTGGATATTTTTCAATTTTTGGAAACATTCCTTGTGGCGTTGTATTTATAATTAACTTATGTGTTTTTAATAAATTAAAATCAATGTACGCGTAGTTATATTTAGAAGTTCTTGAAATAACAATAAACTCTTTGTTTAATTTATCTAAAACATATTGAACAGCCTGAGAGCTACCGCCATTACCCAGAATAATTGCCTTTTTATATTTTTTAAGAGTATTAATACTATTTTCAAATCCAATTATATCAGTGTTATAGCCAATTAATTTATTCCCACTAATTTTAATTGTATTTACAGAATTAACTTTTTTAGCTTCTGGACATAAAGCATCTAAATATGGGATAATTGTTTGTTTATATGGAATTGTAACATTAAGTCCATAAATATTTATTTGATTTATTATTTGTTTAAAATCTTTTACGTCATTGATTTCAAAGTTTTTATAAACAACGTTAGATATTTTTTCCTTTTTAAATTTTTCATTAAAAAATTTTAATGAAAATGAATGGTCTAATTTTTTACCAATTAATCCATAAACTTTCATTTTCCTTTGTCAATATTTTCGAGTAAATAAACCATCAAAAAACCAAAAAATATTAAACATAGAGAAAAAAGTGATTCAAGATTTAAATTTTGAGGAAGGGACCAGCTATATGCTAACAAGTTGTCTTTATTCTCTATTGAAACATCTGAACTTTTTAATTTTTTCCATGGCCATACAATTAGTAGAGATCCAGAAATGAAACCTGTTAAAATAGATAATGTTTGATCTTTGTACTTATTTAATAAATGAGCAATAATATGTGAAAATATTACTAATCCTAAAACTGATCCTATTAAAAAAAACGATAGAATTATATAGTTAAATTCTGATATTGCAGAAACTAAAATTAACTCATAATTTCCCATTAGAATTAAAATAAAAGAACCTGAAAGACCAGGAAGCATCATTCCACTAACTCCGATAATTCCACATAGTATTATAAATAGTAGGTTGTTGTTTTCATTTGCAGGTTCTAAAAATAAAAGAGACGTTGCAACAATAGCTCCGAAAATGAAAATTATAAAATTATAAATATTCCAATTATTAATTTTTTTACCTATAAAGTATACAGATGCTAAAATTAGTCCAAAGAAGAAAGACCATATCATAATTGGGTAAAATTCAAACATATATTCAAATAACTTTGCTACGCTAAATACACCAAATAAACTTCCGCTAAATAACCAAGTAAGGAAAATTAAATCAGTATGCTTAGAAAACTTTTTAAACTCCATTGATAGTAAAAGCTTAATAGCAGTTAAATCAAATTTTTTCAGTGCATTAATAAGTCTTTCGTAAATATTAGTAACTAACGCGATAGTTCCGCCAGAAACTCCAGGAATAATATTAGCTACTCCCATTGCAATTCCTTTAAGAAATAAAATAAGTTTTTGATTTTTTTTGATATGTTCCTTGTTTATTTTTAACACTTCTTAATTATTAGTTATTTGTAAAATTATTAAGTGTGTCACCTCTAAGTCCTAGTCTTAGAGTTTCAAGAGGGATTATGTCAGAATAAGAGATGTTAGCAAGATTGACATTACTTCCAAATTTATTGATAAACCAAACTTGTTGTGATTTTTGAGGTGTTTCCCAAATAATTTTTGATTCATCAATGTCATTTACAATTTTGTCAACTAAATCAGTTTTTGCTTTACCCAAATTATCAAAAACACCTACGTTTCCACTTTCTCTAGCTTCAGCAATTACTTTCCAGCTACCAGCTTCTAATTCATTTTTCATTTGTATTGTCCAATTACTAGCAATGACTTGATTATCTGACTTACTTCCTATTTCACTAAGAACTGTAAAGTTTTTACTAAAATCTTTAATATAATTACACTTTGTTTTGTGATTTAAATTTATACTTCCGTCGGATATTTCAACCATGTTTAAATTTAAATTTTTTAAAAGTATTTTGTAATCTTCAATTTGATTTCTAATAACAAATGCTTCAAACAATGTTCCTCCTAAATAAACCTGGATATTATTTTCTTGGTATAGTTTGATTTTATTTTTAACGTTTGGTGTTATTAAACTTGTTCCAAATCCTAATTTAACTATATCAGTGTATTCTGAGCAAGTTTCAAGAAATTCTTTGGCTTGATTAAAACTTAAACCTTTATCCATCATCATTGTTAGTCCTTTTTTTCTAGGTTTTTGAGATCTTGTTGGTATTTGAGATAAAATGTTTAACATTTAACAAAGATAATAATAGTTGAGTAACAATAATTTTAATTATGTAGTTTTGTTATAAAAATTAGTATGACTTTAATAACATCTATTTCAGGAATTAGAGGAACAATTGGAGGTGTAGTTGGTGATTCATTATCTCCAGTTGATATTGTTAGGTTTACAACTGCTTATGCAATTTTTATAAAGAGTAAACAAAATAATATAGTTTCTACAAATAATGAATATAAAAATACAATAGTTATAGGTAGAGACGCAAGAATTTCAGGGCTAATGGTGCGAAATATTGTTTCTGGAGTTTTGATTTCCTGTGGATTGAATGTTAAAGATTTAGGTCTTTCAACAACTCCAACTGTTGAGATGGCAGTAATTTTAGAGAAAGCAGCAGGAGGTATTATAATTACTGCTAGTCATAACCCTAAGCAATGGAATGCTCTAAAACTTTTAAATAATAAAGGGGAGTTTTTGTCAAATGAAGATGGAAATAAAATTTTAAGTTTTACAAAAAAAGAAAATTATTTATATAATGAAGTTGATTTTCTTGGCAACTATATTAAAATTGATAATTATAACGATATTCACATTAATAAGATTTTAAGCTTATCATTAGTTGATGTTGATTTAATAAAATCTGCAAAATTTAAAGTTGTTCTTGATGCAGTAAACTCAACAGGAGGTATTATAATACCACAATTATTAAATAAGCTAGGGGTTCAATGTATAAAACTATATTGTGAGCCAAATGGAAAGTTTCCACATAATCCTGAGCCATTGCCTGAAAATTTAGTAGATATTTCAAATCTAGTTGTAAAGAAAGAAGCTGATTTAGGTATAGTTGTAGATCCTGATGTAGATAGATTAGCATTTATTTGTGAAGATGGTAGTATGTTTGGTGAAGAATATACTCTTGTTGCTGTTTCAGATTATATATTACAAAATACCCCTGGAAATACTGTATCTAATTTATCATCTACAAAGGCCCTTAAAGATGTTACAGAAAAATATGGTTGTGAATATAATGCTTCTGCAGTAGGAGAGGTAAATGTTGTGCAAAAAATGAAAGAAACAAATGCTGTAATTGGAGGCGAAGGTAATGGAGGTGTCATATATCCCTCAATACATTACGGAAGAGATGCATTAGTTGGAGTAGCATTATTTTTAACTTTTCTAGCTAAAAAGAAAATTAAATCAAGTGAGTTAAGAAAATCTTATCCTAATTATTTTATTTCAAAGAACAAGATCAAATTAGATAATTCAATTGATTTAGATGCTGTGTTTAGTTCAGTCATTAAAAAGTATAAGAAATATGAAATTAATACAATTGATGGTGTAAAAATTAACCTTGACAATGAGTGGATCCATTTAAGAAAATCAAATACTGAGCCTATAATTAGAATATATGTAGAAAGTACAACCGAAAAGAAATCTCAAAAATTAGCTGAAGAAATTATAAATTTCATAGAATTTACTATCTCATGAAAAGAGTATATTTAGACAATGCAGCTACTACTCCAATTTCAAAAGAAATTATTGAATTGATGTCATCTTTAATGAAAGAACAGTTTGCTAATCCGTCATCAACTCATTCTGAAGGAAGAAAATCTAAAACTATTGTTGAGGAATCTAGAACTATAATTGCTAAAATATTAAATACATATCCGCGAAACATTTTTTTCACATCTGGAGGTACAGAATCAGATAATATGGCAATTAAAATGAGTATTGAAAACTATAATATTAAGCATGCAATAACATCTAGAATTTCACACCATGCAGTTTTATACCCTTTAGAGAAATTGGCAAAAGAAAATAAAATAAAACTTTCTTATGTTAAATTGGATGAAAATGGACTTGTGTCTTTTTCTGATTTAGAAAATCTATTGAAAAAAAATTCAAAAACGTTTGTTTCTATAATGCATGCAAATAATGAAGTTGGTGTAATTCAAGATATTAATAAAATAGGACTTATTTGTCAAAATTATAATGCTATATTTCATTCTGATACAGTTCAAACAATAGGACACTATCAAATAGATTTACAAAAAATCAATATAGATTTTTTAGCGGCATCTGCTCACAAATTTCATGGACCAAAAGGAATAGGATTTATTTATATCTCTGATAATGTCAAAATTTCTCCTTTTATTATTGGTGGTGCTCAAGAAAGAAATATGCGTGCCGGAACCGAAAATATTCATTCAATTTCAGCTTTAGCTAAAGCTATGGAATTAGCATATGAGAATTTAGATAAGGATATGATATATATTAAAAAATTAAAATCTTACATGATTGAGAAGTTAAAATTATATATACCTGATGTACAATTTTTTGCTAATAGCAATGATTTGGATAATAGTCTCTACACGGTTCTTACTGTTAGTTTTCCTTTAACAAAAAATAGCGAGATGCTATTATTTAATTTAGATATCGCAGGAGTTTCTTGCAGCGGTGGGAGCGCGTGTGCTTCTGGATCAAATAAAGGCTCACATGTATTATCTTATTTTGATCCAAATGCTAAAAGAACTGGAATTAGATTTTCCTTTTCTAAGTATAACACTTTAGATGATATAGATTTTACTGTTCAAAAATTAAAGGGTATTTTCAATTAAGTTTTTTTATTTTGATTGCATATCGAGAAAAAACAAGTGTCATTATCGGCGATAATATATTAAAAAAACAAAAGGGAAGATAAGTTAATGTTGTTATACCCAAAACAGCCGACTGTGTTGCACCGCATGAATTCCAGGGAATCAAAACAGAAGTCACAGTTCCACTGTCTTCTATTGTTCTGCTTAGGTTTTCAGGTGCTAGTTTATTGTCCTTGTATGAATCAGAAAACATTCTACCTGGAACTACAAGACTCATATACTGATCACATGTTGTTATATTAAAGAAAATACATGTCCCAACATTAGCTCCAATTAACTTACTGTTTGTTTTTGCATATCTAATAATTGGTTTTGAAATTGTAGTAAGAATTTTAGTACTTTCAATACAACCACTAAATATCATTGCACAAATCATAAGTAAAATAGTGTTAAACATACCATACATACCACTTGATTTTAATAGACTTGATCTTTCATCTTCAGGAATATTAAAGACTTCGTTTATATCAGTATTAATTTGTGTAAAATTAATATCTCCAGTTATTGCATTTAAATTAGCAGACAGTAGTGAAATGAAATTTTTGCTATTCAAATTAGAAATCTCAAATAAAATGTCTTGTTGAAAGATAATAGCAAATACACTTCCAAATAAAGTTCCTACAAATAAAGATTTAACAGCACTAACTTTGTTTATAATTAAAATTATTACAGATATAGGAACAATAAAAAGCCATAGATTGATTTCAAATTTATTTGATATAATATTTAAAGCCTCATCAATTTGGTTAGATGAAATATTAGTTTCAAAATTTAGTCCTATGATTAAAAATGTAATTAGTGTAATTAAAAAAGATGGTATGGTGGTGTACATCATATATTTTATATGATCAAATAAATTTACCTCACAAACAGCTGCAGCCATATTAGTTGTTTCTGATAATGGTGACATTTTATCACCAAAATATGCTCCTGATATAATAGCTCCTGCTACTATTCCTGTTGGAATTCCTATTGCTGTACCAATTCCTAAAAATGCTATTCCAACAGTAGCTATTGTACTCCATGAGCTTCCTGTAGCTAGTGATATAATTGCAGAAATTATTGCGACAATAAATAGGAAGCTATCTGGATTTAATATTTTTAATCCATAAAATATCATCGCAGGTATTATGCCGGAAATTAACCAAGTTCCTGATAATCCGCCGATTAATAAAAGCAAAATTAGTGCTGGTATAACAGTTTTAATATTTTTTTTAATTGCATGAAGAATATCTTGCCATTTTATTTTGTATTGTAGTCCAATAAAAATTGTTATTATGGAAGAAATAATTAGTGAAAGTTGACCTGCAATGCTTATAGAGCTATCAAAAATAATTATGTTAATTATTAATAAAAAAATTAATAATACTATGGGTGTTAAAGCAATGGGAAGTGTTATCTTTTTGTTGCACATGCAAAAAGCATATTAAGTTTATTTATCCTCTGTTTCATAATATCCGTACCCATCATTTCCATATCCATATCCATATCCATATCCATATCCTTCATTTTGTGTGTAATCGTTAATTACTATATTTAAATTTGATATATTTTTATTTTTAAAAATGTTATTTACTACACTTAGAGATTTAATTTTTGAATAATTATGCCTAACAATATAAAGATTAGCATCTGCATGTTGCATTAATATAACACCATCAGTCACTAAGCCAATTGGAGGAGTATCAATAATTACATAATCATATTTTTTATTTAAAATAGTTATCAATTCGTTCATTTTAGGGCTGTCCAATAGTTCTGCTGGATTTGGAGGTATTGGTCCTGAAGCAATAACATCTAAAGTTTTAATATTAGTCTTATTTATTATGTCTTCTAAATTAGATTTATTGATTAGATAATTACTTAGTCCTTGATTTTTATCTAATTTAAAACTATTGTGAAGTTTAGGTTTTCTTAAATCCCCACCAATTAATATTGTTTTATGATTAGATAGAGCAAAAATTGAAGCTAAGTTCATGGTAACAAATGTCTTACCTTCTCCTCCAATTGATGATGTAACGGATATAATTTTTTTAGTTTTATCTGCAGCTATATATTGAATATTTGTTCTTAATGATCTAAAAGATTCCGTAATAATAGATTTTGTTGAATTTGGGACCACTAAACTTGTTGATTTGTCACTATGACCAACAAGGCCTATAATTGGTACGGAAGAATTATTTTTGATATCAGATTTTGTGTTTATTGTATCACTAAAAAATCTTTTAATTGAAATAATACTAATTGGCACAAAAAAAGCAATTATTAGCATTAGAAAATATGTTAACGTTTTCTTAGGTTTTATAGGCCTTTGACTATCTAATCTAGCAGCATCAATTACTTTGTGATCTGATTCTGTTCCAGCTTTAGCTAATGATGCTTCATATCTTTTCTGTTGAAGATAAATAGCTGTTTGTTCATTATATTGGTATTTTCTTTTTAAAATAATATATTTTTTCTCAGCTTCAGGCAGTTTATTGATTTTTGAATTGAATTGATTGATTCTATTTTTTAGATCATTTTCATATATCGCAGCTGATGATATTAGGTTTTTTATATTTTCTATAATTGTTTGTTTGGTATGCTCTATTTGAGCTAAAACTGCTTGATAACTCGGGTTTTTATCCGTTGTAGTAATTTCCAGTTCTCCTTTGTTTGAATATAAGAGTAATAATTGATTAATGAGACTATTAAGCTCTGGATTACTTATGCCCATGGAGGTTGGTGATACAATACTGTTTATATTAGATTCATCTTTTAAGTAGTTTAGTAAAGATTTATAATATTTAATATTTACAGATTGTTCAGATAAGGAGTTATCTAATTTTTGTTTTTGAAAGTATGTTCCAAATTCTTTGTCAACTATTTCTAAGTTTGGATTCTCAAGTCTAAATTGTTCTAATTGATTTTCAATAAAAGACAAGGAATCCTCAATAATACTGAGTTGATTGTCAATAAAATTAATAGTATTAACTGCCATAATATTTTTTTCATTTAATCCGCTTCGAATATATATATCAGTTAATTTGTCTAGTATGTCTATGTTTTTTTTCGGATTACTTCCTTTAATTGATAGCTTTAAGATTGATGTTTCCTTATTAATAGGATTAATATTTATTTCTTTAATTAGTTTTTGTGCATATTGTCTTTTGGGATGTAATCTAAATGAAAATTGTTTGTTTTCTTTCTTGATTTGATCAAGATCAAAAAAAGATGTTTTGTTTATTGAAAATGTAAAAAGAGGTGAACTAATAGTTTCTCCAAAATTATATTCTTTTTCAAAATTTATATCAACTGGCTTACTTTTATCAAATTTTTGATTAATAACATTATATGCATACTTATTATTAGCCTTTAATCTCAATTTAAAAGATTCTGAATTAATAAAATCAACTTCATATTTTTTTCCAGTAACTTGTAGTTTAGTTGAGTCAACAGAAACAATAAAAGGACTGTTATTAAACAATTCATTTGATATTATGAAACCTTTTTTAAAATAAGAAATACCAAGATTAAGTTCTTCGACAATTTGTTCTGTAACCGAGTATGATTTTAAAATAACAATTTCATTTTTAAGATTTTTTTTACCACTAAATAACTCTAAACCTTCTAATATATTTTCAGCTCCAAGTTGTGTGTTACTATCATCTCTAATCAACAAGGTTGAAGAAACACTATATTCTGGAACTGTATATCTGTTAATTAAAAAACCTAGAAAAACAAAAAATAAAATAGAAAGTAGAAAGAAATACCAATAAGTCGTATAACTTAAAAATATTCCTTTTATATCTATTTTTTCTTCGATTAGATTTTTGTTATTCATTTATTCTGTAGCTTTGAGATAAACATTAAATAAAATTGCTACCGTTGTTAAAACAGATAACAATGTTTGTGATTGAGACTTTCTAAAACCTTTATATTTTAAAGGTTGTATATAAATTAAATCATTGTTTTTTAAATAAAAAAAGTCAGATGTCATAATGTTCGCTTGAGTTAAATCTATGTTATACGTTTTTTTATTGTTTTTGTTTGACCTAATTATTTTTACCTTTTTTAAATCAGCAAAATCATTTATATCTCCTGCCATAGCAATTGCATCATAAATTGTGATAGATTCTTTGTATATAGGATATTTTCCAGGTATGTTTACCTCTCCTAAGATTGTAAATTCAAAATTTGCAAGTTTTACAATAACAAAGGGATTAATTAAATAATCATTTGCTACTTTTAAAATTGTTTCTTTGGCTTCGTCTATAGTCTGATTCAGTATGTTAACTTTTCCAACATTAGGTATGTCTATTGTTCCGTCTTGAGAAATTGTGAAACCATTCAGGTAAAGATTTGCACTTGTTAGCTTTTCGTTTGCACTATTGGTATTATTTTCAATATTAAATAAATTATTTAGTTCTTCGTTTCTACTTATAACTTTGACCATTAGAACGTCACCAATTTCGAGTTGATGTTTTGGAGGAATTGGTGAAATATCCCATTTTCCTGACTCGCTATTGTTTAAATAGGTTATTTTTTTCATGGGAGTACAACTTTGCACTAATATTAAAACAATAAATATTTTGATTATATTTTTCATGCTAAAAGTTTTGTATGAATGATTTTTACAAATATAATAAATTAACTTCCTAAAATTTTTTTTTAAGATATTCATAAATATTATTTGTTGGAAACCCCATAATATTTGTATAAGACCCATTTATAGTATTTACACCAACATGACCAATCCATTCTTGAATACCATAACTACCAGCTTTGTCAAAAGGTTTAAAATTTTCTATATAATATGATATTTCATCTAAGGATAGTTTATTGAAAATAACTTCTGAACTAACAGAAAAGAGAACTTCGTTTATTTTAGTCTTGATACATATTCCAGTTATGACTTGATGAGATTGGTCACTAATTTTTTGAAGCATTTTTTGAGCTTGATTTATATTTTTAGGTTTATTTAATATTTTTCCGTTAATTAAAACAGTGGTGTCTGCAGTAATCAATAGATAATTATCTGGTAATTTTAATTTAGATATGTTTAATGCTTTTCTATGAGCTAAATGTTCTGCAACTTTTTCTTTTTTTATTGTGTTTGAGTACGTTTCTTTAATATTACTTGAAATAACATCAAAATTTATATCAAGCTCTGAAAATAATTTTTTTCTTCTTGGAGAATTTGAGCCAAGAATAATTTTATATTTTTTTAAGTGTTTAAGCATAAATAAATGTAAAAAAAGGTATTGATAAAATTCCAATTACCATTATATTTTTTGATAATTTACTATTGTAAATAAAATCTGATTTACTTTTTGCGTTATATGTTTTATATAATAATTTTAATAATAGAATTTGTAAAGCAAAACAATATGATATTGAAAAATAATTAACTCCCCAATTATTATTAGACAAAAAAAGCTCTTTTAATTGTAAATATTGAATACAAGCAATAAAAATCACAGTTAATATTATAAAATAGCAATTTAAAATAGCACTTTTTTTAACTCCAATTTTGATTGGTAATGTTAATGCGTTAATTGTTAAATCTCCTTTAATATCTTCAATGTCTTTATTAATTTCTCTTATTAAGGTTGTTATAAATGAAAAACTAGCATAAACTAAGATAATTTGTGCGTAAAATTTATTTTCATTACTTATATTATCTAAAGTTACATCAAAAATAATAATGTTAATTATGCTTAGGGCAACAAGAAATGAAACTTGAATATTTCCTATTAAAAATGATTTTTTTAATTTTTTTGAGTAATGCCATAATGCAAAAACAAAATAGATAAAAATTAATGATAAATATAATTTGTTTAATAATAAACTTACAATTAAGCTACATAAAATCCCAGTTAAATTAAAAATGAAATAATATTTAAATGCCTTTTTTTTATTAATGTATTTATTTACTAAAACATCATTTTTTTTATTGATTAAATCTGCTTCTACATCATAAATATCATTAATTATATAGCCAGCTGCTACTATTGTAATTGTTGCTGTTAGATATAAAAGATATTCAATCCAATTTAAAGAATAATTTTCAATAAATTGGTTAACAATACAGAACTTTATTAATAGTTGAATACTTACAATAATCAATAAATTTTTAAATCTTATTAATTTAAATAAATGTTTTAAATCATTCATTTGATTGGGTTTTTTGATCTGCATCAATTATTGACTGTGTGATTAGTTTATATATTAACTTAATTTGATTATCGCTGATTTGTTTTACATGTTTTTCGATTACTTTAAAATCTTTCCTTTTAGCTGGTCCTGTTTGTAGTTTTAAAGGATTATTGTTTTTAATTTTAGAAATATTTTGTTTGATTAAAGGTATTAAAATTGAAAAATCTACATTAGTTTTTTTTAAAATATTATTGGCAATAGTGTACATGTGATTACTAAAATTACATGCAAATACAGCGGCTAAGTGGATTTTTTCTCTTTCTTCAGAATTTAAAATAAAAATATTATCAGATATTTTATTTGCAATTTTTACAAGTTTTTTCTCAAATTCATAATTATTAGTTTCAATTAGAAAAGGAGTTTGTTTAATATCTACTGCATTTTTTTTATTAAAAGTTTGTAATGGATATAAAACACCATAATTTGTATATTTATCATTAAATATATCAAGACTAACACTGCCTGAAGTATGAACAATATTTGTTCCTTTTAAATTTTCTATAATTTGAATTATCACATCATCAGAAACCGCTATAATTATTAAATCTACTTTTTCAATTTCAGTTATTTTTGATGTGTATTTTGCATTAACTATATTAGCAAGTTGCTCCGCATTTTTTATATTTCGGCTATATATTTGATGTATACAAAAAAATTTTTCTTTTAGGCTTAATGCTAGATGTGTAGCAACATTCCCAGATCCAACAATTGATATTTTTTTCATTTGGATTATTTACATGCAAATCTAATAATTATTAGTAATTTTGTAATATATCTTACTATGTTTAAAAAAATTACAAATCTTCTCTTGTCAATGCAATTTATGACATTTTTATTACTGCTATTTGCAGCAGTAATTGGTTATGCAACATTTATTGAGAATGATTTTGGAAGGTCTGCAGCTAAAGCACTGGTTTTTAATAAGTGGTGGTTCGAATTGATTTTGTTATTGCTAACTGTTAATTTAATAGCTAATCTATTTCGTTTTAAATTATTTAGAAAAGAAAAATTACCTGCATTAACATTTCATCTGTCTTTTATTGTTATTTTAATTGGATCAGCAATAACTAGATACGTTAGCTATGAAGGAATGATGCATATTCGCGAAGGTGAAAGTAGTGATTCTTTTATATCTGATGATACATTTTTAAAGGTTCATGTAAATAACTATAATCCGAAAACTAAAGCACCTGCACAACAATTAAACTATGAGAAGAAGTTGTTTTTATCTCCAATCACAAAAAATAATTTTTCCTTCACATTAAACTTTGTAAATGATATTAAAGTAAGTTACAAAGATTTTTTAGTTGATGTAAAAGATTCTTTAATACTAAATCCTGATATTAATAATAAACTTATTCATTTAGTGGTTCCTGGTGACAATGGTATGCAATCTGAGTTTCTAAGAGATAAAGAACAAAAATTAATTAAAGATGAAATTTTTACTTTTAATAATCCAGTTGCTGGAGCAATTAATATTAAAGATAGTAGTGGTACTTTAGTTTGTAATTCTCCATATGATTTAGAGACGATGAGTATGTTAACTAGAGAAAAAAATCAAATTAACAAACTAGTTGATTTTTCTTTTAATTCTAAAGCTCTACATACTACTAACGGATTAAATTTTGTTTTAAAAGAATATGTTGAAAATGGAATGCTTAAAAAAGTTAATGGTTCAAAAAAGATGAAAGATGGATCAGATGATATGTTGATTGTTAAAGTTGAATCAAATGGTAAAGAGAAAATAGTTCAGTTAATTGGTGGTAAAGGTTTTGAGGGAAAGAAAGAAGAGTTTACTATTGATGGAATAAATTTTTCATTATCGTACGGTTCCAAGTATTACAAAACACCATTTAGTTTATATTTAAGAGATTTTCAACTTGAAAGATACCCAGGCTCGCAAAGTCCTAGTTCGTATGCTGCAGAAGTAAAAATATTAGATAAGAAAAAAAAATATGATCAAGATTTTAAGAATATTTCTAAAGAAAATATAGATGAATTAGTTAAGAATAATCAATACACAGAAACAGATTATAGAATATATATGAATAACGTATTACAACATAAAGGATTTAGATTTTTTCAATCCTCATATGATAAAGACGAAAAAGGTACCATATTGTCTGTTAATCATGATTGGTGGGGGACGATTATTACATACGTTGGGTATTTTTTACTTTCTCTAGGATTTATTCTTGTTCTTTTCGCAAAGAAATCGAGATTTAGTCTTTTGAGAAAACAACTTCAAAAATTGAATATTAAAAATCCACTGATTTTTATATTATTATTTACATGTTTTAAAGTTGACGCTCATCAGCCTGTAGCATTAGACCATGCTAATAAATTCCAACAGTTAGTTATACAAGATAATGGGGGTAGATTAAAACCAGTAAATACTCTTTGTTCAGAATATCTTAGGAAAATTACAGGAAAAGATAAGTATAACACTTTAACATCTACTCAAACAATTTTAGGAATGATGAGTAGTCCAAAGCACTGGAGCGATGTTAATTTAATTAAAGTTTCATCAAAGAAACTGAGAACTTTACTTGAAGCACCAGATCTTAATTCTCGATCAACTTTGTTAAAAATTACTGATTTTTTTAATTCTGATGGGGACTATATAATTTTAAATGACGTTGAATCAGCATACGCAATGCCTGTTGAAGATCGCTCACAATTTGAAAAAGATATAATTAGAGTTGATGAAAGAATTAATATTTGTTTTATGATTTTCAATGGCGGTATTTTTAGATTTTTCCCTGTCCCTGATGATGAAAATAATACTTGGGTTTCGTCCCTTCAATCTAATTTGTTTTCTGGAAAAGATTCTTTGTTTGTTGCAACAATAATGCCCTTATATTTTAACACTCTAAAAGAAAGTCTTGAAACAAATCAATGGAATTATACAGATACAATTGTTCAATTTATTAATAAGTTTCAAGTTAGATATGGTTCTGAAGTATTACCATCAAAAGCAAAAGTAGATCTTGAAATTATTTATAATCAGTCCAAAATATTTTTACGTTTATTTATTTACTATTTTATTTTTGGTTCATTACTTCTTATATTTTCTATTTTACAAATTTTTAATAACTCAAAATTGTTAAGCAAGTTAGTAAAGCTAATAAGCTTTTTTATATTGTTTGGTTTTATTTTACACACTGGAGGTCTTATTGTCAGATGGATTATTTCAAATCATGCTCCCTGGAGTAATGGATATGAATCTATGATTTACATTGCCTGGGCTACCATGCTGTCTGGGTGGATATTTAACAAAAGATCCATGTTGCCACTAACAGCAACTGCAATTGTATCAGCTTTAATTTTAATGGTTGCTCATCTTAATTGGCTGGATCCAACAATAACAAATTTAGTACCAGTATTAAATTCATATTGGTTGATGATTCATGTTTCTATAATTACTTCATCATATGGCTTTTTTTCTTTAGCAT
>MDSV01219843.1_pt1 | contig 17681 bp, 14 predicted proteins | sample 810851 | NCBI WGS metagenome assembly MDSV01 (sample SAMN05326640, study PRJNA326480) | marine metagenome | isolation source: seawater | place: Atlantic Ocean: North East | collected 2012 | reverse complement strand
TGTAAACAAAATTATCTTCAGAAAATGACCTAATACCTAATATGTATTGTTTCACTGGGATAATATCAGTAAAATAACATACTAATCCGGCCCCAAGAAAGCCAAAAAACATACTATACATAATTACTATTGGAAATATAAAAAGAGAAGCTATAATTTTTGGACCAATCAAATAGCCAATTGAATTTACACCCATAACTTCTAAAGCGTCTATTTGTTCGGTAACTCTCATTGTACCTAACTCAGATGCAATATTTGAACCTACTTTACCAGCTAATATTAGTGAAATAATTGTAGGACAAAACTCTAACAACATGGATTGTTTTATTGTAAATCCAACAGTATAGTCTGGGATCCAAGCCGACTCAATTACAGTTGCGGTTTGTATAACTAGAACAGCTCCCATAAATGCAGACATTAAACTAACAATGAATAATGACTTTACTCCAAGTTGAATTACCTCTCCAACAAATCTTTTCCAGTAAACACTAAATTTTTCTGGTTTTAAGAAAATGTTATATAGCATCATTACATATTTTCCAAAACTTTTAATCATAGGCGAAATGGTATATCACCCAAAATAAACAATAATAATTGTGAATACACAGACGTAATCATTAATTTTAAACATTGTAAAATGATGAAAAGTAAAATAAAAATATATCTTATCTCTTTTATTTGGATTACACTAATGTCTAGTGGTTGTAAAGTTTTAAAGAAAAAGAAGAAATGTGATTGCCCTCATTTTAGTTACTTAACTATTTCTAAAATAATTCAATTAACCTAACTTTCTACAATTAATTAATAAAATGAAAAAAAAAGCAATTATTGTTAGTGGGTACTTTAACCCTGTACACAAAGGACATTTAGAATATTTCCACAATGCTAAGACTAATGCTGATGAACTATTTGTAATTGTAAATTCTGACCTTCAAAGAGAGTTAAAAGGGAGTAAACCTTTTCAAGAGGAAGAGGAAAGAATGATTATTATCAGTAATTTCAAAGTAGTTAATAGAGCAATTTTATCAATAGACAAAGACAGAACAGTATGCGAAACCATCAGAAAAATAGCAACGGAATTTTCAAATGAATATGAACTAGCCTTTGCAAATGGTGGAGATCAAAATAATGATACGATTCCAGAGAAACCAATATGTGAAGAATTAGGAATAAAACTTATTGATGGTCTTGGTGATAAAATTCAATCATCTAGTTGGTTACTTGGAGGTAAATAATATGAACATTTTAAAATGATATGTATAAAAGCAAAAATCCCAAAAGAAATATGTGATATTGATGATGAATTAAAAGCAATTTACCATAGCAATGATAGCATTTGTATATATGTTTTTAAAACCAGAAAGCAAAGAAATAATTTTATGAACGAAACTACAGGAATGATTAAAAATGAAAGAGAAAAATATTATAGAAAATTTTATTAGCAAAAATTTTTCTTGAATAATTACCTGAGTACAACTTTTCGTTCAGCATCCAATCTTATCAAAATAAAAAACATTACACTAAAAGCTAAAATTGCAGATCCCCCCTTACTAAAAAAAGGTAAAGGAATACCTATAACAGGTGCTAAACCAATGACCATTCCTAGGTTAATCATAAAATGAAAAAACAATATACTGGTGATACAATAACCATATATTCTAGTAAACTTACTTCTTTGTCGCTCAGAAATCATGATCATTCTTATCATAGTTGATAAATAAAGCAGAATGAAAGCTAGACAACCCATGAAGCCCCATTCTTCGGCTAATACACAAAAAATAAAATCTGTGTTTTGTTCAGGTACATGCTTAAACTTATCGTTACTTAAAGTTCCTTTCAAATAGCCTTTCCCAAAACCTTCGCCAGAACCAATAGCAGAAAGAGCCTGATATATATTATACCCCACTCCCCTTCGATCCTCTTTAATACCAAACATAATTTGGAATCTATTTCTATGACGGTCTTTGAATAAGTTGTCATAAATATAATTTACACTAAAGCATATGGATAAACCAATGAAAGCAATAATTATAAGTTGGAAATATTTCTGTTTTCTAAATCTTGGTAAAACAAAATACCTGATTATGATAAAGGAAAATAAAAATCCTAAAAGAAGAAGAAATCCAAAAAATAAATTTCCTGAAATTAAAGTATCACCAATATAGAAATTAGAGTTGGAGGCTTTTAGAAAAATTCCAATCGTTCCAATTAACAAAGCGAATAATCCAATTAATAAAAAATTTCCAGAAAGGCCTTCACGATATAAAACAAAAACAAATCCAACAAAAACCAACATTGTTCCTGCGTCTGGCTGCAGAATGATCAATAAAGCTGGAATAATGACTAATAATCCTGCCCTAATTCTTGTTTTGAAATCTTGAAACCGGGTATTAATGTTACTCAAGTATTTTGCGAAAGCTAAACTCGTAGCCAATTTGGCAAACTCGGAAGGCTGAATGGAAAAACCACCAAAAACAAACCAAGAACTTACCCCTTTAACAGGTGGCATAAAAAGTACTACTATCAATAATAAAATGACAAATAAATATAATGAATAAGAGATATTTTGAATAAAATTGCCTTCAATTAATAAAATAATTGATCCCAAAATTATTGATATTAAAATCCATATCATTTGTTTTCCATAACTAGTAGACCAATAGCTTTCTTCTACATCAAAACCCTTAAAACTGCTTGAATAAATTGTGAAATAACCAGCAACTACCAAGAGAAGATAAAGTGCCAAAAGATACTTGTCTATATTTTTCCATATGGATAAGTTTCTATAAATCAATTGGTAAAATCACTTAAAGGATTCAAAATAATTGCTTCTTTAATCATCTCTTTTTTGAGTTCGTTTTTTATGGAGTTTCTTCTTTTTAAATAATATTCCATCATTACACTTGAAATTGGAGCAGCCCATTTACTTCCCCATGTGCCATATTCAACATAAACTGCAATAGCAATTTTAGGTTTTTCCTTTGGAGCAAATGCAATAAAAACAGAATGATCATTAAAAGTTTTATTTTCTACCGTTCCTGTTTTACCACAAACTTCAATACTATCAATTTGAGCGTTTCTTCCAGTTCCATAGTTTACTACTTCATTCATGGCAGAAACTACAGGTTGAAAATGTTTTTTCTCAACACAAGTTAATTTTTTGGTAGTGTATTTTTCTGAAGGCTTTTCAGTATTTATACTTTTTATAAAATGTGGGGTGTAATAATATCCCCTGTTAGCAATAATCGCTGCCAGGTTAGCCATTTGAATTGGTGAAACCCCAATTTCACCTTCGCCTATACTATTAGAATAAATTGTAGAATATGCCCATCTTTTTTCGCCATACCAACTATCATAAAATTTAACATCTGGAATAAATCCACTTTTTTCTTCAGGTATGTCAGTTCCTAATGGAGCCCCAAAGCCAAAAGTCTTTACATTTTCTTCCCAAGATTTAAGTCCTTTTCTACTTTCTTCAAAATAATTAACAAAACTTTTAGAAAGAATGATTTTTTTATAAACCTGATAAAAATAAGGATTGCAACTATGTTTAATCGCCTTTATTAAATTATCTGGTGGTTCATGATTATGACATCCAATAATTCTTTTGTCACAAATAAATGAAGAGTTAGAATCAATTACTCCATTTTGAAGAGCAATTAATGCTTGAACTAATTTAAAGATTGAACCTGGTCTGTATCTGTCATTATATATGGGTCTGTTAATCAATGGCTTCAAAGAATCGTTTTGTTTTAATGACTTATATTCTTTAGCGAAATCTTTTCCGGTCAGAAGTGATGGTTTGTAAAAGGGCGCAGAAACCATGCATAATATTTCTCCTGAGGAAGGCTCAATTGCTACTATAGAACCAATTTTATTTTGCATTAAATCTTCTCCTAATTTTTGAAGTTCAATATCAATTGAAGTATGAATATCTTTCCCTGGTTTTGCTGGTTTTTTATTTATTGTTTCAACCTTATTTCCTGCGTAGTCTTTTAAATAATTAATGTTCCCTCTCTCGCCTCTTAAATGTTTTTCATAAATTTTTTCAAGCCCAGTGATACCTAAAAAATCATTTTTTGAATAAAAGTTATCTCCAGAATCCTTAGCCAATTCATATTGGTTTTGACTAATTCTTCTTATATATCCTAAAAGATGTGGTGCAACCTCCTTTGGGTAACCCCTGTCTGTTTTTGCCTTTGCATAAACTGATTTAATTTGACCTAAATATGGAGATATCCATGCATGCTCCTGTTTTGATAAAGATTCAAAAAGTACAGAAGCTTTGTAAGGAACATTGTAACCAGTTGAAGCTTTTTTAATTAAGGTTCTTAAATTTTCTATTGTAATATCAAAAAGATTACAAATTTTTAATGAATCACTCTTCACTATGGCATTTGGTAAAATATAGATATCGTATACTTTTTCAGCCCCTACCAATAACAGTCCATTTCTATCATAAATAAAACCTCTTGGGGGTTGAATATTTTCAGTTTTAGAACTTATTTGAGCAGCTCTTTGTGCCCATTCTTTATTAATTACTTGGATATATAATAGTCTAAAAATAAAAATCAGACTTATGGATAAAATAATTAGTATTAATACCCATCTTCTATTTTGAAAGGGATCCACTACTTTTTAGGAATTAAAAAAAACTGAAAGAACCCAAGTACAACAAGAGCTATCGTGGTATTTATAAATGATCGAAAAATTAAGGTTAAAAAATTTTGAAATGAGAACTGCTCTAATAGAAAAAACATTACATGATAAAAGAAGATGGATAAACCAAAAAACATCACATACCTTCCAATTCCAATAGTAAATAAATTGAGTTCAACACCTGATTCAAAATCATCTTTAGAGGAAATTAAATATAAAAATCGTGATCTTAAAAAAGCCAATAATAAAAGAACAGATGTGTTTAATCCAATTGTATCTCTAAAAATATCAATAACTAAACCCATAAAAAAAGCATAAATTAACAGCTGAAATACTGAAGTTTCTAGTCTTTGCTTAAGAACAAAAAAAGAAAATATTAAAGGAGTAAAATAAGTAGAATACAATCCAATATGGATAGCGTCCAAAAAGAAAATCTGAAAAAAAATTAATCCCAAAAACCAAATAATATTTTGAACCTGATTATTCACTAGATTTATTTAATAAATTGAATTCCTCTTTTAATAAATTCTTAACAACAAAACCTACATGAGCTTTGGAGTAGTCTTCTTCAATTTCAATAATAATCTTAAGGGTTTGTTGCTCAATATCTTTTTCAACACTTGTAACCTGCCCTACTTTTAATCCATATGGGAATATACCATCAGACCCAGAAGTAATTACAGCATCTTTTTCAATAACATCAGTGTAAATAGGCATATTATTTATGAAAGCAGTCCGATAATTATTTTCCGAGGGAACCCAATTAAAATCACCCCAGGTATTTGTCTTTTGATGAATTACTTTTAAACCAAACTTATCATTTATTAAAGGTTTAACGCTTGAGAAATGATCAGAGACCTTGTCTACAATACCAAAAATACCCTTTGTACCAATGAACCCCATTCTTGGCTCAACACCATTTAATTTTCCTTTGTTAATTAATAAATTATTTTCAGAAAATTTAAATTGAGAATTGATGATTTTTGCTTCTTGAAACTTATATTGTTTGTAAAATAACTTATCATCAATTTTCAAAAACCTTTTACCAAGAACTAATTCCTTATTTAAAGTTTTCTCTTTTAAAACTGAGTTTTCTTTTTGTAAAGTCTCATTAATTTCTTTCAAATTAAAATAAGAAATAACCTCATATTTAAAATCAAATAAACCCGCAGAAATAGCATTGCTTGAGCCTAAGAATGTACTACTATGATAACTATTTCTCCAACTGAACAAAAAAGAAATAGCAATTGTTTCGAGCATCAGAAAAAAAAGAAAATTTTTATACTTCTGTATCAGCCGAATTATATTTCTCATTATTATGGAATTTCTGCCCTAGGCCTTAATTAAAAATTGGTATTTATCAATATTTTTTAAAGCAATTCCTGTGCCTCTTGCAACTGCTCTAAGAGGATCTTCAGCAATGTGTACAGGCAACTTTGTTTTCTGAGAAATTCGCTTATCTAATCCTCTTAGCATTGACCCACCACCTGCTAGATAAATACCTGTTTTATATATGTCTGCTGAGAGTTCTGGAGGAGTCATTTCTAAAGCACTTAAAATTGCCTCTTCAATTTTTGAAATTGATTTATCTAGTGCATGAGATATCTCTTTGTATGAGACATATATTTCTTTAGGAATACCTGTCATTAAATCTCTTCCTCTTACAGCGTAATCTTCAGGAGGATTTTCTAAGGTATCAATGGCTGCACCAACTTCAATTTTTATCTGCTCAGCAGTACGTTCGCCAATCAAAATATTATGCTGCCTTCTCATGTATTCTTCAATATCATTGGTAAAATCATCTCCGGCAACTCTTATGGATTTATCACAAACTATACCTCCAAGAGCTATTACGGCAATTTCAGATGTTCCTCCACCAATATCAATAATCATATTTCCCATTGGTTCCTCTACATCAACCCCAATTCCAATGGCTGCCGCCATAGGTTCGTGTATTAAGTATACTTCTTTTCCTCCGGCATGTTCGGCAGAATCTTGGACAGCTCTTTTTTCAACTTCTGTAATTCCAGATGGAATACAAATCACCATTCTCATTGAAGGCTGAATAAATCTACTACCACCTTTCATCATTTTAATCATTCCACGGATCATGTGTTCAGCAGCCTGAAAGTCAGCAATTACTCCATCTTTTAAAGGTCGAATGGTTTTAATATTTTCATGTGTCTTACCATGCATTTGCTGGGCTTTTCTTCCAATTGCAATAACCTTACCAGTAGTTCTATCCATTGCTACAATTGATGGCTCGTCAACAACAACCTTATCATTGGTGATAACAAGTGTGTTAGCAGTTCCTAAATCAATAGCAATTTCTTGAGTAAAAACATTGAATATTCCCATAATTTTATTTTAATGTTTAAAGTGTCTTGTGCCAGTGAAAACCATGCCAATTTCATTTTCGTTGCAATAGTCAATTGAAAGTTGATCTTTTACTGATCCGCCTGGTTGAACAACAGCATTAATTCCTTCTTTACCTGCAATTTCAACACAATCAGGAAAAGGAAAAAATGCATCAGAAGCCATCACTGCATTAGTTAAATCAAATCCAAATGATTTGGCCTTATGAATTGCTTGATTCAAAGCGTCAACCCTTGATGTTTGCCCTGTGCCACTGGCTAATAATTGCTGGTTTTTGGCTAAAACTATTGTATTTGATTTGGTGTGTTTCACCAACTTATTTGCAAAAACCAAATCATTCATTTGAGAAATATTAGGTGAAGAATTGGTTTTGAGTTCAAAAGATGAAGTTGATTCAACCGCAATATCTCTTTGCTGAATTAATTGGCCATTTAAACACGTTCGAACAATATCTCCTTTAAATGAAGTTGGGTGTTGTTTTAAAATAATTCTATTTTTTTTACTTTTTAATAGCTCTAGCGATTCAGAATCATATTCAGGTGCAATAACTACTTCACAGAATAAAGTATTAATTAAATTTGCAGTTGAAATATCCATAGGTTTGTTGGAAATAAGTATCCCTCCAAAAGCAGATACTGGATCACCAGCTAATGCAGCTGAATAAGCTTCACTTATTGAGTTTCTAGTTGCAAACCCGCAAGCATTATTGTGTTTCATAATAGCAAATGTGGGTAACTCATGTTTAAAATCTTCCATTAACATAACAGCTGCATCAATATCCAATAAGTTATTATATGAAATTGCCTTGCCATGTAACTGATCAAAAACATCATTTAAATTTCCAGAAAACCAACCTTTTTGATGAGGATTTTCTCCATATCTTAAAGGAATTAAATTATTTGCAGAAGAGTCTAGATTGAAATATTTTTCAATTGCATTATCATAATGACTAGTTAATTCAAAGGCTTCGCTAGCAAATTCTTTCCTTTGATTGATTGAAATGCTATTTCCGTTTTCAACAAAGCTTTCTACAACCTTTGAGTACTGACTTTTATTAGAAACAATTAAAACATCATTATAATTCTTGGCAGCAGCCCTTATTAAAGAAATCCCACCTATGTCAATTTTCTCAATAATATCTTGATGTTCAGCTCCCGAACTTACAGTATCTTCAAAGGGATAAAGATCAACCACTACTAAGTCAATATTAGGGATACCATACTCATTTAACTGAGAAATATCTCCGCTATGGTCTCTGCGACTCAATATTCCTCCAAAAACCTTTGGATGAAGTGTTTTAACCCTGCCGCCTAAAATTGATGGATAATTAGTGAGCTCTTCAACAGCTAGCACTGGAATACCTAAATTTTCTATATAAGCCTGAGTTCCTCCTGTAGAATAAATTACAACCCCATTTTGATTAAGTTGTTTTACTAAATCATCTAACCCCTCTTTAGAAAAAACAGAGATTAATGCACTGTTAATTTTACGTTCTTTTGACACAGATTTAATTTTAAGTTAAAAAACGACAATTTTAATAAGAAAATCGAATAAAATTAAAGGTAATTTTAGGATGTTGATAACTATCCTAATTTTGTTCAAAAAGCAAGCGATTTGCAATTTAAATCAACCCATAACTCTTAAAAATTATCAGCAATAATTTTAGCCTTTTTTATGCAATCACTGACAGAAATTCCATTGAAATAGTTTCCTGTAATATGAAAGTTCTTGTTATTTTTTTCAAAATTAGATATTGAAATAACAAGTTGCTCTTGATTTAAATTGTATTGAGGAATACCTTTTTTCCATTTAAAATGGTTTGAAAATACAACATTGCCTGTATGATTAATCATTTCTTCTAGCTCCTTTAGCACAATACACTCAAGCTCTTTAACTGGCAATTCACATAATTCTTTTTGACGTTCACCTCCAACCAAGACAGTAAATAAATCCATATCATTAGGCGAAACAAAATCAAAAATTCGACTATTAAAAAGAATACCTAAGAAGCTTTTTTTATCACTTGGCTTGGTCAAAACACCAAAACCATCGATATTATTATTAATGTTTTTTCTTTCTAAGCCAAAATGAAAAACATCAATGGGATTATAAATAACTCTATTTAGTTCTTGAATTAAAGATTTATCCCAAATGAGTTGTTTCAAAACATAAGATGGAATAGTACAAATAACTTCTTTACAAATAATATCACCTGAATCACTTAAAATTTTATACCCATTATTGGTTTTTTCAATTTTATTTACTTTGTAATTTAGTCTTATATTTTCTTTTAACTGATCAGCAACTTTAGTGATAAGTGAAGACAACCCTCCTTTGAAATTGAATGAATTTACTTTGTTTTTTTTTCTTTTAAGAAAACCCTTTATTACACTTCCATAAGTTTGTTCTAAAGACCATAGTAATTTTAGACTATGTTTAGCACTCATTTTTTTGGTATCACCAGCATATACACCCGTCAAAAATGGTTCAATGAATTGATCATGAAACTCTTTACCAAACCTTTTGGATATGAAATTATAAACCGTAGTGTCTTTATTGTGACTTTTCACAAAAAGTTCTTTAAATATTCTAAGCTTACCCAATTTAGATAGCAATGGAGTAGAAAAAAACTTGGAAAACTTTGTTGGAATTATTGTCAGCTTATTTTCATGTAATACAAAACGGTTTATATTGCTATTTTCTATTGGAAATTTAAGTTCGTCCCACATTTTACAATCTTTGATCATTTCTATGATTGCATCATTATTCAACAGCACTGTGTTGGGACCGTTTTCACAAATGAATTTATTTTTTGATGCAGATTGTATTATCCCCCCAACTTTATTGTCAGCCTCAAGAATTATAAAATCTGTACTTTTTTTGGAAAGAAAATGTCCTGCACTTAATCCACTAATTCCTGAACCAATAATAACTGTTTTAACCCTCATTAAAATTTTAAGATAAAAATATCACTTTAAACAAAATAATTGATTAAAAAATGGACGTAAAAAACACTTAATAAAAAAGTAATTTTCATATATGCATATTCAATTGTATATTCGCAAACTTTAACAAATATTAGCATGGCAATAATAGGTAAAATAAGAGAGAAATCAGGTCTTGTAGCAACTTTCGTCGGAATAGGTCTTTTGGCCTTTATCATTCCATTTAATGATTTAATGAGACAATTTGATGGTCAAGGTAACTCTGGGATTGGTCTTTTTAATGATGAAGAAATAAACGCTACTGATTGGAACTACAATAATAGATTTTTGATTGCTCAAAATAATTCCAGAATGAATAATATAAATTCTGGTGGGAATGGAAGTTTAAGTTCCGAAGATGAAGACCAAGTAAAATTAAATACTTGGAATCAAATGATTTCTGATACTATTTATTACGAAGAATTGAGTAAAATTGGACTTTCTGTTTCTGCTGATGAACTTAATCAAGGTTTACTAAACGGTGAAAACCCATTACCATCTTCTTTGAAGGAATTATTTGTTAAAGACGGTGTATATAATAAAGATTCATTTAATATTTGGAAAACCAATAGAATTATAAACCTTCCTGATAATCCTGACTCTAAACGTGACTTGAAAAACAATATTGAAGACCCACTTAAAAACGAAAGAAAAATAAACAAATATGGATCCATGTTAAAATATGGAGTTCTAAATACTATACAGGAAGGAAGAAGAGCAGTTGGAGAAGAAAATACTACAGCTAATATTAAATATGTCTTTATTGATTATGAAAAAATTGCTGACTCAAATATAGTAATTGACAATGAAGCGAAAAAAGACTTTTTTAATGCTCACCGATTGGAGAAAATGTGGCAACAAAATCAAGAACTCAGGTCATATGACTATGCTGTGCTGACTTTTAATCCATCTTCTGAAGATATAGCCAACTATTCAAAAAGAATGGAATCTCTTAAAGAAGATTTCAGAACTTCTAAAAATGACTCTTTATTTGTTGCTAATTATGCAGAAACACCCATTGTGATTGCATCTCCTTATGGGGCAAGACCAAGTGGTAATTATACTAACCAACCCTATAAAGGAGGAAAGTTCTCATCAATTATTGACCAAAAAATTAATAACTCAAAAAAAGGAGATGTTATTGGTCCGTTTTCAACAGGTGATAAAATACAATTAGTAAAAGTGTATGATACTGGTGAAGAGTATCAGGCAAAAGTTAGACATATACTTATTAATTCAAAAGATGGTGACCCAAATCAAATACAAAATAAAAAATTAGCTGACAGTATTTTGTATGCAGTCAGACGAGATTCAAGTAAATTCCGTTCTTTGGTTTCCAAATATTCTGATGATCCTGGATCTGTAGCCAATGGCGGTGTTTATGCTTGGTTTCCAAAAGGACAGATGGTACCAGAATTTGAAAACTTTAGTTTTAACAAAAGAATCGGATCTTCTGGAGTTGTTAAAACTAATTATGGCTACCATGTAATTCAAGTTTTAGGTAGAAGAGATGGAACTTTTAAGAAAATTGCTATAGTTGACGAAACTATTCAAGTTAGTAAAGCCACCCAAAACCAATTTTATGACTCCGTTGCTTTAGCTTTTTATTATAAAGCTGATTCCAATGATTTTAAAACTGCTGCTGAAGAGCTTGGCTTCCAAGTTAAACAATCTGGATATGTTCCTTTAATATATCCAAACAGAAGATCAACTGGTCTTTACGGACCGGCTGAATTAAATAGAAATTTAAACATTGCTAAATGGGCATTTAATAGTGAGGTTGGTGAAATAATGGAACCTGAATATATTGCCAATAATCAATTGGTTATTGCAGTATTAACAGAAAAAATTAGCGCAAATGATGACCGATTTAATAATTTGAAGTCATTGATGGAACCGATGGTAAAAAACCATCTTAAAGCTGAATTTTTTATCAAAAATTATTCTGAAGAAGTATCCCAATCTAATAACATTGACAGTATTGCAAAAATTATCAAGTCCAATGTGGAAAGTAAATTTGTAAAATACAGCGATGTAAATATTGGGAATAATATGCAAGAATTAGCAGAACCAAAAGTAATGGCACATATTTTTAACCTAAAAAACGCTGAAACATCTCCAATTATTGAAGGTAAAAAAGGAATTTATATTGTTCATATTAGCAATATTAATAACTCACCAACATTAAATGATGAAACGGTCTTAGAAAAAACTGCAGAAAAACAAGAAGAAATTAGAAAGCAAGTCAATCAAAATTATTATCCCGCTCTTTACAATGCATATAAAGTAAAAGATCATAGAGCAAAAAATATGATTCTAAATAACTAATTCAGAAAAGCTTTCATTTTTTCTAAACTTCTGTATTGCAATGCTTCAGTAACATGATTGGTATTGACATTAACTGAACTATCTAAATCAGCTATAGTTCTAGCTATTTTTTGGACTCTAGTAAAACTCCTAGCTGAAAGATTAAGCTTCAATGATGCCTTCTTAAGTATTTTGATAGATTGACCATTTAAATCACAAACTGTTTTTAAATCTTTTGAGTTTAACTGTGCATTTGTTTTGCCCTGTCTTGAGATTTGAAGGTTTCTAGCAAATTCAACTCTTTTTTTAATGTCTTTACTTTTTTCTTCAGAGATATTTTTATCTGTTATTTCGTCAATAGAAACAGCATCTACCTCAATTTGCAAATCAATTCTATCCAAAAGTGGTTGACTTAATTTTGATAAATACTGTTGTACTTTATGAAAAGATTGTCTTGAGCTATTTAATCTAAAATAATCTCCGTTAGGAGAAGGATTCATTGCAGCTACCAACATTAGGTTAGATGGGAAAGTAATACTACCCATTGATCTTGATATTGTTATTTCTCTGTTTTCAAGAGGTTGTCTAAGTACCTCTAAAACTTTTCTTTTAAATTCTGGTAATTCATCTAAAAACAAAACCCCATTATGAGCCATAGAAATTTCTCCAGGCTTAGGCTGTGAACCACCGCCAACTAAAGCAACATCAGAAATTGTATGATGAGGACTTCTAAATGGGGCATTGCATATTAATCTATTTTTATTTTGGTGCTTTCCTAAATAGGAATAAACTTTTGTTGTTTCTAATTTCTCGCTTTCATTAAGCTCAGGTAAAATTCCAGGAATTCTTTTTGCAAGCATAGACTTTCCTGACCCAGGAGGGCCTATCATTAATATATTGTGACCTCCAGCAGCGGCTATTTCTATTGCTCTTTTTGCAATTTGTTGTCCTACAACATCGCAAAAATCCAAATTATTTTTAGAAATGTTTGATGTATTAATTTCACAAATGGGATTTTTAATAGGGTTATTGTCACAAAAATGTGAGATAATTTCTATTAGATTTTGAGCTCCAATAATTTCAATTCCTTTAACCAAAGAGGCTTCGGGAATATTTTCTTGAGGAATCACAATTCCCTTCAAGCCCATTTCTTTAGCTTTTAGTGCCATTGATAAAACACCTTTAATCCCTCGAATTTTACCATCCAATGATAGCTCCCCCATTATCATATATTGATTCAATTCAAAAGGAATAATTTGTTCTGAAGCAGAAAGAATCCCCAATGCGATAGGTAGATCATAAGCACTACCCTCTTTTTTTAAATCTGCAGGAGCTAGATTAATAATGATCTCTTTAACTGGAATTTTATAACCAATATTTTTTAATGCAGCAGCAATTCTAAAATGGCTTTCCTTAATAGCATTATCTGGCAGGCCTACCATTAAAAACCTTGCTCCTCTCAAAACATTAACTTCAACCTCAACTTTTTGGCCATCCAAGCCAAATAATGCACAGCCTATTACTTTTTCTATCATTGCTTTTTTTTAGCTAAGAAAAGTAAATTACAACCTAAATTATTTACGTTGTTAAATTTTTGAAATTACTTTTTTAAAAGCATTGAGTGTGAAATTCAAATCATCATAACTTATTGCATCATTCAAAAAATAACTTTCATATGCACTCGGAGGTAAATAAACGCCATTAGCTAACATTCCATGAAAATACTTTTTAAAGAATTGATTGTCGCCTTTTTTTGCAGATTCAAAATCCTCGACTGGATTTTCTGTGAAGTGCAATGAAATCATAGACCCCCAACTATTAATTTGATAAGATAATGAAAAGTTTGACAAAATATCTTCCATCCCTTTTCTAAGAAAAATTGTCTTTTTATTTAAAGATTCATATACATCTGTATTATTTTTCAAATGATTTAGCATTGCAAAACCCGCAGACATAGCAATTGGATTCCCACTTAAAGTTCCTGCTTGGTAAACAGGTCCGTCAGGAGCTAAACAGTTCATAATTTCTGCTTTTCCACCAAAGGCTCCAACAGGGAGCCCCCCTCCAATTACTTTACCATAAGTAACTAAATCAGCATCTATTCCTAGTACTTGTTGAGCACCGCCTAGTCCCAGTCTAAAACCTGTCATCACTTCATCAAAAACCAATAGCGCTCCATTTTGAGAACAGAGTTTTCTAAGAGATGGAATAAAATCATCTTTTGGAATTACACAACCCATATTACCTGCAACAGGCTCTAAAATAATTGCAGCAATTTGTGAATCATACTCTTGAAATAATTTTTCAACTTGTTTATGATTATTGAAATCAGCAAGTAAAGTATCAGAAGCGCTTGCTGTTGTTACTCCTGGACTATTTGGTGTCCCAAAAGTGGAAGCTCCACTGCCTGCTTGAATTAGAAATGGATCAGCGTGACCATGATAACAGCCAGAAAACTTAATTATTTTATCTCTTTTAGTAAACCCTCTTGCCAATCTTATTGCACTCATACAGGCTTCGGTACCAGAATTTACAAATCTAACTTTATCAATATTTGGAGCTAATGAAACTACCAATTCAGCCATCTTAGTTTCTAATTCTGTTGGAATTCCGTATGAAGTTCCTTTTGTTGCTTGAGCTTCAATGGCATCAGTAATTGCACGATGTGCATGACCAATAATCATAGGTCCCCAAGAAGAAATAAAATCTATATATTTATTACCATCTTCATCGTACAAATAAGCACCATTGGCGTGATTAATAAAAATTGGATCTCCACCAACAGATTTAAAAGCTCTTACTGGCGAATTTACCCCTCCTGGTATTACTTTTTTTGCATTTAAAAAAAGTTTTTTTGATCTATCATTTAACAAATTAAACATTTTTATAAGTCTCCCTTTAATTCAACTATATTTGCACGATAATAATTATTTGATATCGAATATCGTGACTAATTGGGAATTTTCTTTAGACTGTGCAAAAAAACTTGATCAAAATGATGAATTAAAGTCCTTTAGAAAACTTTTTTATCTACCCACATTTACTCAAAGTGATGTGATTTATTTTACCGGTAATTCCTTGGGACTTCAACCAAAGTCAGTTCAATCTTTCATCCAAAAAGAATTAGATGATTGGGCCAAATTTGGAGTTGAAGGTCATGTTTATGCCTCCAACCCATGGATGCCTTATCATGAATTATTTACAGAAAAAATTGCAAATATTGTTGGTGCAAAGACAAATGAAGTGGCAGTAACTCACAGCCTTACAACTAACCTTCATCTTTTAATGGTTTCTTTTTATCGACCTAATGGAAAAAGAAAAAAAATTATCTGTGAAAAAAAGGCATTCCCAAGCGACCAATATGCGCTTCAAAGTCAAGTTCAATTTCACAATTTAGACCCTAAAGAATGTATTGTCGAAATTGGCCCTAGAGAAGGAGATTATCTCATAAGAAATGAAGATGTTATTTCTAAAATTGAAGAATTAGGAGATGAATTGAGTATGGTCATGATTGGTGGAGTAAATTATTTTACGGGGCAAATTTTTGATATGAAATCAATCACTGAAGCTGGTCACAAGCAAGGAGCAAAAGTTGGTTTTGATCTTGCTCATGCTGCTGGGAACATTAATTTAAAACTAAATGAATGGGGAGTTGATTTCGCTGCATGGTGTTCTTACAAATATTTAAATTCTGGGCCTGGCGGAGTTAGTGGATATTATATTAATGAAAAGCATGTAATTAATCCTGATATTCCTCGATTTGCTGGCTGGTGGGGACACAATAAGGAAGATAGATTTAAAATGCCTGATCAGTTTTCACCCATTCCTACGGCAGAAAGTTGGCAATTGTCAAATGCTCCTGTAATTTCAATGGCAGCACATTTGGCTTCATTAGAAATTTTTGAAAAAGCTGGAATGGATAAGTTAAGGAATAAAAGTATTTCTCTTACCAACTATCTAGAATTTATTATCAATGAAATAAGCGAACAGAATAATAATTGTCTTGAGATTATCACCCCAAAAGATATTAACCAAAGAGGCTGTCAATTGTCAATTGTTGCTCATGGGTCTAATAAAGTATTATTTGATCTACTTTCTAAAAATGGCGTCGTAGCTGATTGGAGAGAACCTAATGTTATTAGAATTGCTCCAGTTCCACTTTACAACAACTATGAGGACGTTTATAGATTTGGAGAAATATTAAAAAAATCACTATAAAATGACTATTGATCCTCAATTTAAGATATCAGTATTGACTTTTGGAACAATTATTATTGGATTATTTGTATGGAGGTTTTCTAATAGTATTTTCTCATCACACAATAAATCCAATCCAAATAAATTTGACAACTCAGAATATAGAAAAAGATGGAAAAAAAAGTAATTATAGTTGGCGCTGGTCTGGTGGGTTCATTATGGGCTGTTTACATGGCTAAAGCTGGATATAAGGTAAAGATTTATGAAAGAAGGTCAGATATCAGAAAGGCTGAAATATCTGCAGGAAAATCTATCAATCTAGCACTTTCTAGTAGAGGTTGGAAAGCATTGGAAAATGCTGGAGTAGATCAAGAAATAAGAAAAATTGCCATCCCAATGAGCGGACGGATAATGCATGACTTGGATGGAAAATTAACATATCAGTCATATGGTAAAGAAGATGAGGCTATATATTCTGTTTCAAGAGGACATTTGAATGCCATCATGATGGATATTGCTGAAAATAAAGGGAATGCAGATATTCATTACCACCATCAATGTCTAGATGCTGACTTAGAAAACGGAAAAATAACATTGAAGAACCTTTTGACTAATGAAGTTATTGAAGATAATGCAGATTTAGTTTTTGCAGCAGATGGGGCTTTTTCCGCAGTAAGATACAATGCAATGCAAAAACTTGACCGATTCAATTACAGTCAGTTTTTTATTGAAGATGGTTATAAGGAATTATTACTCCCTGCAGATTCAAATGGAAATTATCAAATTGATAAAAATGCACTTCATATATGGCCAAGAGGTCGATTTATGTTAATTGCTCTTCCAAATGAAGACGGCTCTTTCACATGCACGTTATTCATGCCATACGACAATCATGAATATGCATTTAATGACTTGGACTCAGATGAGAAAATTGATCGTTTTTTTAAAGAAGTTTTTCCTGATTTTTATGACTTGATGCCTAATTTAATTGAAAACTGGCACCAACATCCTCTTTCATCTTTATCGATTGTAAGGTGCCATCCTTGGACTGCTGGGAAATTTGCTTTAATGGGGGATTCTGCTCACGCAACTGTTCCCTTTTATGGTCAAGGAATGAATGCAGGTTTTGAAGATTGTTCTGTAATGTGGGATATTTAC
>MDSV01180623.1_pt1 | contig 17685 bp, 14 predicted proteins | sample 810851 | NCBI WGS metagenome assembly MDSV01 (sample SAMN05326640, study PRJNA326480) | marine metagenome | isolation source: seawater | place: Atlantic Ocean: North East | collected 2012 | reverse complement strand
GTTACTGGACCTACAGGAGCTGCTGTAGCTATTCCTAATGGAAAAACAGGTATTGTTTACAGTACAGGCTCTAATGTTTATTTAGCATCAGCTAATTTTGCCGATAGTTTTGATATGGGTAATATTAGAATTACCGGAAATACTATTAGTTCTACGAATACAAATGGTAATATTGCTATTGAACCTAACGGCAATGGCACAGTAAATGTAAGTAAAAATTTAAATGCTGCAAGCAATCTTACTGTAACAGGAGTAACAACTCTTAATGGAAACACAACAATTGGTGATAATACAGCTGATGTAACGACTATTAATAGTAATACTATAACTACTCCTAATGGTCTAAATTTTGACACAAACACTCTTGTTTTAAATCAAACAAATAATCGTATAGGTATAGGCCAACAAAATCCTTCATCTTCACTACATGTCTCTGGAAGAACTATAACGGATGACTTAACTATTGGTGGTACTGGTGGTTATCAATTACCAAGTAGTTCTGGAACAACTAGTCAAATTTTACAAATGAACAGTTCTGGTAATATGCAATTTGTTGATATTGGTAGTATTGGTGCATGGTCTACTGTAGGAAAAGCTACTAGCGCTGGTGCAAACTCTATGACAGTTTTTAGTGCTACAAGTTATGATATTTATTGGGCTACTTTTAGACTTCTTTACGACACTGCCATTGCTACTGACTTTAGAGTTGGTTTAGTAGATTCTGGAGGAACGAGAGTTTCTGCTAGTAATATATTTAATAATAGTTACATCTATCAAGATGTTTCTAGCGCTGGAACTGTTAGTTCTACAGCTGTTAAAGTTTCTGGTGTTGCTGATGCTATTATTGCTTCATCACCAGCTCCAAGCACAAGTACAGAGGTTGTTGTTGAAGGCACAGTATATCTAGTGCGTGCGCCAGGATACAGCACTGGTCAAAACTATTATGGAAATGCTCAAGCAACTTCTACAAAAGACGGTGGTGCTTCTGGCAATATAGATCAAACAACTCAAAGTTATTTTAAAGAAGCTTCTGCAAACTCTACTGCTGTTTTTGGTTTAATATTTACACAACAGGGTGGTAATACTTTAAAATCAGGATCTCGTGTAGATGTTTATGGTGCATCTTTCCCATCATAAGGTGACTAATGACGTTAGAAAATATACAGTTTAAACAAGGTGTTGTAAAAGATGGCACACGTTATACTAATAAAGGCGGTTGGTACGATTCAGATAAAGTAAGATTTCGTTACGGTTTTCCAGAAAAAATAGGTGGATGGGAAAAAAGAGGCAACTCAACTTTTGACGGTGTTTGTCGTAGTCTTAATCAATGGGCTGCTATTGATGGATCGCAGTATATTGGCGTTGGTACTAATCTTAAATTTTATATTTCTGTTGGTGAAGCGTATTATGATATTACGCCCGTTCGTACAACAGGAAACATTACTAATCCATTTACAACAACTAATGGTTCAACTTTAGTAACTGTTACTGATGCGGGCCACAATGCTCAAGCGAATGATTTTGTTACTTTTTCTGGTTCGTCTGCTGTTGGTGGTATAGCTGCTGTTGACTTTAATAAAGAACAGCAAATTGTAACAGTAATTGACAATGATAATTATACTATTAACGTTGCTAATGCAGCTACATCTAACGCTGGTCCCGGTGGTGGAACAGTTACAGCAACGTATCAAATAAACACAGGATCAACAGATTATACTGCTGGCGTAGGTTTTGGCGCTGGTTACTGGGGTGGTACACAGATTGGTGTTGCTACAACAGTTTCTACAGGAACTACTTCTAACTCTGCAACTACAATTAATGCATCGTCTACAACTGGTTTTACAGCAAATGGAACTATACTAATTGGACAAGAAATAGTAACTTACACAGGAAAAACAGCTACAAGCTTTACAGGATGTACAAGAGGTCAATCTGGAACTACAGCCACATCACACAGCGCAAGCACAGCTATTCAACAATCGGACACTTTTATTGGATGGGGTAATGCTGCAACATCATTGACGGACGGTCAACAATTACGTTTATGGGGTAAAGATAATTTTGGTGAAGATTTAGTTTTCAATGTACAAAACGGTGGCGTTTATTATTGGGATAAGTCAACTAATGTAACATCAAGAGCAATACCTTTATCTACTATTCCGGGCGCCGACTCTCAAGCGCCTACTATTGCTACACAAGTTCTTGTAAGTGAATTAGGAAAACATGTTGTTTGTTTAGGAGCTAATTCAGCTGGTTCAACAACACAAGACCCTATGTTAATTAGATGGTCTGACACAGAAGATCCATCTACATGGGAAGTTCTTAATGGTAATTCTGCTGGTGATTATAGATTATCTTCTGGCAGTAAAATTATTGGAGCAATAAAAACAAGACAAGAAATTATTATTTGGACCGATACTTCTTTGTATGCCATGTCCTATACTGGTACTAACTTTGTGTTTAGTTTTAGTTTAATAGCTGAGGGTACATCTATCATTAGCCCTAATGCCGCTGTTAACGCTAACAATGTTATTTACTTTGCCGACAATGAAAACTTTTATGTATATGACGGTAGTGTTCGTACGCTTCCATGTACTGTAAGAAATTATGTTTTTGATGATATTAACATATCACAACGGTACAAAATATTTGCCGGTCGTAATGAAAACTTTAATGAAGTTTCTTGGTATTATCCAAGTGCTAATTCTACTGAAGTAGATCGTTATGTTACGTTTAATTATGTTGATAATACTTGGGTTGTAGGAACTTTAAACAGAACAGCTTGGGATGATGTAGGAACATCAGTCACTAATCCAATTGCTGCTGGTACTAATTATTTCTTATACAATCAAGAAACAGGCGATGATGATGACGGATCACCTATGGTAGCTTACATAGAATCAAGTGATGTTGATATAGGGTCTGGTAATCAACTAATGTTTATAAGACGTATTTTACCCGACGTATATTTTTATGGAACAAACGCTACCCAGTCTTTAGACTTGACAGTAAAAGTAAGAGACTTTGGTTCAAGTTTAAATCAACCAACAACAGACCAAACATTTACTTTTCAAACAAACGCTTCTAATACTGGAGATACTGGAAGCCAAGAATTATATTCACGTATAAGGAGTAGACAAGCTATCTTTAAGTTTGAAACAAATACACTAGGACAACAGTGGAGACTTGGCGGAATACGTTTAGATATGATAGCGGATGGTAGAAGATGACACAAGTACCTGAACAAGTTCTTACTAAAACTACACTATCATTACCGGGAAATGCATACGAACAGTCTTATTTTCGTAGGTTAGTTGGTGATATTCAAAGAATTTTTAACAGCATACAAACACCTACAGAGGCAAGAGAATCATCTGAAAGTTTTTCTTGGTTTATTAATTAATGGCAAGTGCTTACTTAAATGTTGTTAAAAATGGTTTAAGTTCTGGTAATACAGATATTTATGTTTGTCCAACTGGTGGACAAGCTATCATTAAAGTAGTAAATATATATAATACTACTGCTGGTGCTGTTAATTCTACTGTAAGTGTCTTTGACAGCTCTACAAATACAACAGGTATATGGGATACGAGTTCAGTTGCTGCAACAACGCAAGAAGGAGTTCTTCAAAACGGAGAAGTTATTAACCTGGAAGCAGGTGATAAATTAATAATTAATGCTGGTACAGGAACAGCACTAGATGTTATTGTATCATTATTGCAGATAACGTGAGGATTTTTCATGAGCTGGATAACAGATTTATTTACTGACATAGGAACATACGGAAGAGAATTTATAGATCCTGAAAATCTTGCTAAATCTTTAGGAACAGCTGGTGTCATGTCTTTATTTGGTGGCAACAGTGATGATTTCGCAAGAAACTTTTTAATGACTAATTTAGGAAGAACTATTGGCGGAGTAAGAAAAGGTAAAGAGACAGCTAAATCTTTAAACGCAAAATTTTCGGCATTAAGCCCAGCAGAGCAACAAAAATATCTTGATGTTTATGATTCAGGACAACTATCTAAACAAGACTTTAAAAGATTTAGTGAAATGCTTGGGGATGAATTTACTACTTACGAAGATTATAAACAGCAAACTACTGTCGCACCATTAGCGTCAATGAAAAATGTTACACCGCCTTCTCAACAACAGCCTTATCAAAGTCCTTATGGACCAGCTATGAACGCTTCTTATACACCGGCTAGTCAAGTTCCAATATCAAGTGGTAATCAAGTAGCAGAGGTTGTAACTTATGATGTTGATCCTTCAGGAATTGGTATTAGGCAAACAACACCTTCAGTAGCCGCAGGTTCAGGATTTCAAACTGAAGATTTAGGAGGCGGTTTTAAAAGATTATACAGCCCAGAAACTGGAGCAGAATTTATTTCTGATGGAGCAGGCGGTTTTAGACAAATAAATAAAGCTGCTAAAAAAGCGCCAGGTTTTGGAGAAGGAATAGGATATTTTGCAGATAGGTTAGAAAAATATCCTCAAATAGCAATAGGTGAAGAAATTTTAAAAAAATTAAATCCTGACTATTTTGAAAAAAGAGATTTTCAACAAGAGGCTGAAGATAGAGATAAAAGATTAAGAAATCAGTTTAGACAAGAAACTTTAAATCCGGCTAGGTCTGGATTTTCTAGAAACATGAGAGCAAGGCGTTATGCTTCTGGAGGCATAGCTGACTTACAATCTGGTGGTGCAGCTAATGGTCCAGGAACTGGTACTAGCGATTCTATTCCCGCACGATTATCAGATGGTGAGTTTGTTATGACTGCTGAAGCTGTAAGAAATATGGGTAACGGCTCAAGAGAAAAAGGTACACGCAAAATGTATGAGCTTATGAATAACCTTGAAAGGAGAATGTAATGGCAGAGATAGGACAATCAACTCAGTCTTATATGGATCCTGTTAAAAGGGAATTATTAAATTTCTTAGTTCAAGAGTCTATGAACTTAGTTAGCGGTATGCAACCTAAACTAGATGAGGCTGGCAATATTATTTACAGCACAACACGAAAAGATTCTTTAGGTAATCCAATGCCAGAAATGGAATATATTGGTCGTCCATTTAGTCAAGATGCTGTTACTAGAAACATAGCTCCATTAACTGGTTTAGAAGAATCAGCGTACCAAGCCGCAGGCGCAGGTATAGGACAATTTCAACCTTATCTACAAGATGCTAAAAGCTTATATGGTGAAGCTGGGGCATTACAAAGAGAACAAACACCTTTTATAACAGAAGGAATTTTAGGTACTAGAAAAGGTATGGATATAGTAGAAAGTACCTTACCTATTTATGAAGGGCTTAGAGATAGAAATCCTTTTACAGAAGAAGTTGCTGATAGATTAACTGATAGATTACGAGAACAAGAAGCTGTTCAATTAACAAATTTGGCTAGATCAGCGGCAGGAAAAGGTGCTTTAGGTGGTTCTCGATACGCAGTAGAAAGAGCTAACATACAAGACAACACATCAGAAACTTTAGCAAATTCTTTAGCTAATTTATACAACACTAACTTTCAAAATCAACGTCAAGCTGATCAAGTAGCAGCACAAGGTATATCAGGTCTTGGTAGTACTTATGCAAACATGGCACAACAAGTTACAAATACAGCTGGAGGTTATGGAACAGTCGGAACTGGGTTAAGTAGTTTAGCTGGAAACTTTACAAATTTAGGTCAAGATGCTCAAAACATGTATTCAAATGATTTAAATCAAGCAAGAACTTATGGACAGTCATTAAGAGATTACAATCAAAGCTTATTAGATACACGACAATCTAATCTTTATGCTGAACAATCATTACCATTCCAGCTATTGGGATATATGTCTGGCGTAACAGGAAGCCTACCAAATAACACTTACTCAATTAACACACCTTTACCAAATCAAGGTGATGCTTACGGAATGGCATCTGGAATTGCAGGAATAGGACCATTTAGCGGAGGTTCTGTATAATGCCTAATTGGAAAAATAGACCTATGATGATGAAGTCTGGCGGTTCTGTAAATCAAGAAAGATTAATAGATCTTGCAAAAAGATTACAAGAAAAAAGAGTTAACTTTGGCCCACTCTATTCAAACAAGAAATCTAGAGGAGCTAGATTTGGTGTTAGAGATGGTGTTCTTGATCTTATACAAGACAAAGAGTCTGGTAAAAAATCTTTAAAATATTCTAGAGGCCCAGCATCTTTAGAAGCGTATACAGATGATCCTTACGCTGGCTCTGGCGTTAAAGGAAATATAACTTTACGTTTTTCTAAAGGCGGACCCGTTCAAGGTTTTGCTCAAGGTGGTCAAGCAAATAGAAACAGAAATCGTCGAAATATAAAAAATGTAAAGCCAGATTATGAAGCACCTACCACAATTTTAGGAATAGAAAAATTATTAAATAATCCTATTACTGACGATCAACTTATATCTGATGCTTTCGATATTAACCTTACTGATATGGAAGCGTTTGGAAACCGAGGACCAGGGCCAGGACAAAGAGGATTTTTTAGCAGCAAAGATGGTGCTTTAAACGCAATAGGAAAAGCTAAAATAAAAGAACAACGTATTCGTCGAAGTCTTCAAAACATTGATAAAGAAATTATTAAAATGCAAGAAAGAATAAAAAATCAATCTAGTTACGAAAAAGCTGTTGGTAATAATTATCCTCAAATAAGACTAGAACAACTATTAGAAGAAAAAGCTAAATTATCTGGAATTAATCCAGAACTATCAGGGTTTAATTTTGATTTAAATAAAGGATTGGTAACTGATCCATCTGAATTATTAAATATTAAAGATGTAGATATAACTTTACCTAAAGTTGTTGAAAAAAAGAAAAGTATAACTGATATAGATGTTCCAACTATAGAGCAGATTAAAGAAAATATTAAAAAAGCTTCTGAAGCGCCTGAAGAAGAATTTGATTTAGGAAATGTTGTAAGTGAAACAGATATGTCAGATGTTGGTACAGATATAAATAAAAATGAAATAGATGCATCAGAAGAAAATTTATCAGGTATAGAAGCATTTAGACAAGAATTAATGATGAGAGATGATGGTTCTTATTCTCCTGAAGCTCAAAGAGCAGGACAAGTTGCATCAATGTATGGGCAAGTTTCACCAGGACAAGTTGGTGGATTTGGTGTAGCGGAGGCTCGCGGAGCGGCCGCCGCCGAGGGAGTACAACAAAAAATAGATGCAGATACACGGGCTAGTGTAGCAGCTATTGACACAGCCGTAGCCAAAGAAAAAGCTAAATTAGACGGTACAGGAGCTTATGAGTCTAAGCCAATTGAACTTTCTTTAGGAAAACTGGGGGGGAACCCTTATATGGTAAAGGCTTATGTTCCAAAAAACCAAGATGGAAGTGGGAATGAAAGGCTTGCAACTGGCCAAGCAGCAAACGTAGTTCGGGAAGTAGTTGATGCAACAAAAGGATTGCAAAACACAGTTAGCATTTTAGATTATTTATCTGAAAATGCAGACAAAGCTACTGGCGGCCCAGCGGCTGGTGTTGCTCTTTTAAATGATGCTTTATCATTTATAGGGCTAAGCCCTTCTTTAAGTGGAAGGCAAGAAGCCGACGCTTTAGTAGATTTTCAAAACTTAATAGTAGCAAAACCTTTGCTAGGAGAGGGTGGTAAAACTATATCAGACAATGAAAGGCAAATGGTAAAAAATGCTATTGGTCAAGCTAGTGCATTTAAATCTCCAGCAGTATTAAGGGCAAGAATTAGGGAAATTAAAAATAAAATGGTAATGAGTTTGCGACAACATAGAAATTTTTTACAAACTAATGCAGCACAATTTGATGAAATAAACGAATCTTTAAACAATTATTTAGGACAAGAAAATATGGCAGGAACAAATTTAACGCAAACACAATATAAAAAAGGTAATGATGGTATTTTTAGGCGTGTTAAATAAGGTAGAAGAATATGGGTATTGCTAAATTTGAAACACCAACAGGAGAAATACAATCTTTTGAAATAGCTGGTGATAATCCTACTGAACAAGAAATTAATGAAATAACAAATTTTCTTCAATCTCAGTCCGGTTCTAATTCTGAATCTAATATAGATAGATTATTTAATATAACTAAAAGAGAAGTCGAGTCTGATTTAAGTACAGATGGAATAACTACAAATAGAAGAAAAGCATTTGATGATGATGTTGATTACTCTACTGGTATAAAAAATCAGGGATTTCGTTTAGGATTTTCTAATGCAAATACTGATGCAGAAAAAGCTGCATTTTTAATTGAAAATGTTGGTCAAAAAGGAAAAGAATGGGATGTCGATAAAGGTGGGAGATTTATATTAACAACAGAAGGAAGACAAGTTGTTGGAGATCCAGGTCAAGGAAAGATAGCCATTGATGAAGAAGGATTAAGTTGGACTGACGTTACGGATTTTGTTGGTGAGGCTGGACTTCCTATACTAGGATCTATTGTAGGAACAGTTGGCGCTCTATGGGCCGCACCTGTTGCTGTACCATTATTAGCTGCTAGTGTTGGAGCTGGACTAGGGGCGGGTTTGTTTTCTTTTTTTGATGAAGGTCAACAAAAGGCGCGTGGTATTTCTAGAGAAGATTTTTCTGAATATGGATCTAGAGCCGGCATAGAAGCACTTTTAGCGGGAACAGGAGAATACGCTGGCGGAGTAGCTTTAAGAGGTTTAAGAAGAATTATTAAAGGATCAGGCACAGGAGAAAAAGGTGTTATAAAAGACGTTTTAGCAGGTCAAAGTTCACAAACTCCTGAAGCATTAAAGAAAGCTGAAGAATTAAAAGCTTTAGTAGATGAAGGTTACACATTAGATATTACAGGTGAAGGAATAACTGATAGACCATTTCTTGGGGTTGTTGTAAGATTATACGAAACTTTAATGCCTGGAAGAATAGCAGACAATGCTGATGTATTAGCTAAAAGAATTAATGACGAGCTTTTTGAAGGAAGAAAAATAGTAGCTGTTGATAAGCTTGAAGAAACAATTGGAGAATTTGAAGCAGGAAAATTAACTATAGGTCAAGATTTTGTTGATATTGCTGAAAAAGATATACAAGGTTTCTTAACAAACTCTTATGACAATATCTTAGCCAAAGTACAAGAAGGGAATTTTGATCCTGCTGTAGCAGCTGAACAATTAGGTAATATTCAAAGAGCTTTTCATGCTACTATGGACGATACTTTTGATGCAATTGACGTAGATTTAGGAAGTATTAACAATAAACTTTCAAAAATTACTAATCCAAATATTAAAAAACAATTAGAGTTAAGTGGTATTATACCAAATACAGACCCTAATTTATCTAAATTTCCTGTTGGACCATCTTTTATTAGAGCAGATAATTTTATAGCAAAATTAAAAAATGAAATATCTCAAGGTGGAGTAGAAAAAAGTGAAATTAAAAATACGTTTATTCAAAATTTACTAGATGGTGTTCCTCTATCAGAAGGAGGTATACCTGGCACATTAAACTTAAAACAATTTAATGCAATACGAAGTTTTATTAATGGATATGATGCAGAAAAACAATTAGTTAAAACAGGATCTAAGTTTGAGTTAGGAAAAATAAAACAAGCTTTAGACGATGATTTAAATTTATCTTCTATTAATGTTAGAGAAATAAATAGTTCTATAAAAGATGGAACTTTTGATTTTGGAAAACTTTCTTCAAATTCCCCAATAAGAAAATCTTTTGAAGGCGCAATGAAATCAATGGAAGAATCGATTGATAGATTAGATCAATCTCAACAAATATATAAAAATTTTATGGAACATCAAGACGATGCCTCTATTAGATCTATTGTGCGAAGCGTTATGAATGGCGAAGGTAATCCGGGATCTTATGTCGATAATTTATTAAGCAATCCTACCTCTATGGCAAAATATTTTAGTGCATTAAGAAAAGCAAGAAGTGCAAAAGGGTTAGATACTGTTAAAAAAGATTTAAAAAATCCTTTATTAGATGAAAAAGGTAATAATAAACCTTTTGGTGCCTTAGGCGATGCCGAAGTTAAAACATTGCAATTATTCTCTAAAAGACTAGGTCAAGAACCTCAACAGGCAATAGATTCTGTTAAAGGTAAAATACAAAATGGTGTTGCCCTTAACTCCCAAGAAGAAATAGGAATAAGAAATCTTATTGATAAAGCAGATGAAAGAGTAAAAAATTATACTTTATTTGACAGCTCTTTAAACGATACTTTGCCAGAAATAGAAAATAAATCTATTGAAGTTTTTCAAAAAAAGTTTTTACAAAATGCATTAAAAGATTCTACTGAAGATGGTAATTTAAATTTACAAAAATTTACTAGAATTATAGACAAGTATAATACTAAACCTAAATCAGCATCTAGACCTTTAGATGAGGCTGGCGCTCCAATAGGAGAATCTTCTTCACTAATTGATCCAGCCTTCGAAAACAAATCTTTATTTGAGTTAATTTTTCCAGAAGGAAAAGGTGCTGAATTAGTTGACTCTGTAGTTCAATTAAATAGAAATCTTACACCCGATGAATTAAAGAATTTTTCTTTTCCTGTTGAAAATTTATCTATATCGAGTCTTACGCCTAACACAGACGGAAAAGATATTAATGAGCTTATTGGAGCTTTAAAATCAGCTAGTGCAGAAAAAGCACAAATAGGCAGTAAAGTAGTGCAAGATATGTCTGATATAGCTGAAAATCAAACTGGAATGCAAGCATTAAGATATATAAATAAACAAAGCCCAGGAACGCAAGCAGCTTATTTTAGGGCTGCTGATGCTCATATTAATAAGTTAATAGATGCCGGTGATGATGCTGCTGCAAAAGAGTTTATAGATTTTAGAAATCAAGTAAGAGATTATACTCTTGCTAAATTAATAGATAAGGCCTCAAGTAAAACAGATGATGTTTTAAATGTTTTAGATCCTGAAAAATTAAAAAATGTTATTTTAAACAATAAATCAGGAGCTTCTTCTAGCGGTTATAGTGCTGGTGAATTAGATCAAATTTTTGGAAAAACTGGATCTTCAGTGCAAGCAGACGGTACAGTGCGAACGATTATGGGTGAATCAATAGAACCAGGTGAAGGTTCTTTTACTGATTTAATTACAAGATTAGCAGACGTAGCAGAAAAAGTTTCATCAACAACTAAGACTGGAGCTAAAAGACGTCCTGTAGGTCTTCAAGCAGCGACTATGGCAACAAACATCTCTCAAGGACTGACTGGATCAAACGCTCCAGCTGGATGGAGAAGCGCTTCAAAATTTATAAGAGCTTTAACTATTTCAAGAGTTATTCAAAGTGACTATTACATAAAAAAAGCTTTAAACCCTCCCAAAAGTTTAGCTGATTTAAAAAAATATCAACAAGCTATGCGAGAACTTATTTTACAAACCTTTAATCAAATTGTTTCAGGCGGTGCAGAAACTGGTGTAGATGATGCTAAACAAGCATCTAGGTCTCTAGCTACTTCCCAAGAAGTTGCGCCTCAAGTAGAAGAGGTAGAAATACAAGAAGAAGTTACTGAAAGGTTGCCTCAAATAATTAAACCTCCAAGACGAACTATACCAACTCCACAACAAATATCTTTAGATGGACCTGCACAGCAAATGTCTGCTAATGTAGAAAGAGATATTGCGCTTGGAGCAGCTGGTAACAACCCAACTATGCAAGCATTACTTAGAGCAAGAGGACAAGGTTAATGGCAGATAATACAAGAGGCATTGGCGGATTATATTCAAGTGGCTACGGCCCTTATCAAACAGCGACAGATGCTCGTTTTATAAGACGTCCTGCTACTAATTTTATGACAGGCCAAAGAGTACAAAACCCTGCTATTGATATCTTTGATGTAACTATGAATCCTGATCAATTCTTTGGTGGTTCTGGTACTGGTACATTTAATCAAACTTTCCAAGGAAGCGTAGCGCGACCTGGGCTAGGCTCAGGCAATCCTAACTTAGGTGACCCAACTTTTGGTGGCGGTAGCGGTAGCGACGGCGGAGCCGGCGGTCCGATAGGCGGAGGTAGTGGTAGTGATGGCGGTGGAAACAACAGCGGTGGTAATAATAATGGCGGAGGAGTTATTACAGGACCTGGACCAGGCGGCGGAGGCGGCGTTGATTTAGAACTTCCAGACAATACACCTAGCTCATCTGATCAACTTAAAAATATTATTTTATCTGGCGTTGTTGGTTTAGGAATTACTGAAGGCTATAATGCTTTAACAGGCAAAGAAACTATTCTTGATAGAATAAAAGACCGTAAAACTACAAAAAATACTCAAGAACAAATAGACGCTAATCAAAAAATATTAGACGAACAATTTTCAAATACTACAACTGCATTAGCAGACGATGCTGGATCATTTATTGAAGATAATATTGAAACAAAATTTGAAGAAGATTTATATGATAATCTAGATCCAGACGAAGGGCTTGTTACTGATGCGAATGGCGATGTCATTGGTGCATCAGATTTTACTGATTTAGATGGATTAATTAGAGGAAATGCTATTGGATCTGATAGATTTGAAGAAGGTGACCCTGACAAAATAAAAAAGATGCAAGAGTTAAGAGATGCTGGTTTTAATGCTACCGATGCCTTTGATATTCTTGATAGTCTTGCTTTAGGAAGTCTTAGTTTAGAAGATTATAACAGTTTAGTAAGTGGATCAACTGTAGAAACTGGAGTAGGAACAGGTCCTACTGGCGCAAATCAAACTACATTCACAGGAGAAAGACCAACCGAAATATCTGACACTGATATTTTTACAACCGATGATAATTTAGTTCTTGACGAAACAAGCGGTCAATATGGAACTATAAACAGTGCAGGTAACTTTGTTCCAACAGTGTTGGCTGGTGCATCTGGATTAGCTAATGCGGTTTCAACCGGAACTGATCTTTTAGGAAGCGCTACAAAATTAGTAGATGAAAGCGCCCTTTCTTCTGTTTATTCTGGAGTTAAAGCTGGAACAGAATTAATTGATTTTGCTTCAGCAGTAGATAATGCTGAAAATGTACTGTCAGGATTTCAGACCTCAAGTATAGGTTTGTTAGGTCCTGATAAGCACGCTTATAGTTATGATTTAGGCAGACATGTTACTGAAGCTGAATTTATTGAGATGGGCGGACAACAAGCACAAAATATAATAGCAAGTGACTTGCCTGCTGAAGAACTTGTCACAGATGGCGGAGGAAATATCTTTAATAAGTTTGGTGAGTTTATGGGCAACAAAGATGCTTTAGGTATTGGAGTAAGCCCTGGTCAAGTATTAGGTGGTATAAGTGCTGTTACAAATTTAGCAGACTTCATAGATGATCCATCATTTAGTTCTGGTTTAGGAACTCTGGCCGGAGCCGGAGCAGCCTTCTTCCCGGGAGCAGCAGCTAACCCTTATCTAGCTGGCGCAGCGCTTGTAGCAGGATTATTAGAAGGACAACAAGAACCTTCTAATGAAACAGGTATTGCTAATTTAGATCTAGGAAGTGGTGAAGTTATTTCTTATGGCATGGGTGGTGACAAACAAAACGATCAAAATGTTGAAACAGCTAATACTATTGCAACAGCCATGACACCTATCGCCAATGATATAGCAGAAACATATGGTATAACTTTTGAAGGTGATATTGAAGTTGGTATTGGTAACAGAGATGACATGTATGTAAGTATTGGTAATCAAGAAGAAGACTCTACTTACATGGATAGACTTACTTATAATCCTGATGACGGTGATTTAAATCTTATGAGAGGTACTGAAGGTGAAGTGCTTACATATAGATACGAACCACAATCAGGTGAAAAACTTGTTGAAGATTTAACAAAGAACTTAACTTTAGCCGCACAAAAAGCCGTAGCAAATGGTGAAACAGTAGTTGATTTAACTAATGCTGTTGGTGCAGCACCGTCTGGTGAAGCTTTAGAACAAAGATACGCCGACTTAGGATTAGAAGACTATGCAATTGATGCATTAACTAGATCAGCAAAAGGTATGGGTGGTAGCGGTGGTATACTTCCTCAGTTAGCTATTAGTTATGATGACAGACAATACCTAACAGCTGACGAAGAAATGGCATTAATTGAAATGGGTCTTTTAAATCCTGAAGATGCAGCGTTTGTTCAAACTTAAAGATTAGGTTGAGGCATTACAGATTCAATACCACTAGCTGACACAGTAACTTCTTCTTCCATAAAATCATCGTTCCATTTTTCATTTACGAGATCATGTAAAGTACTAATTTGTGTTTTACCTGTATGCTTAGCAATTAATCTAAGGCGTGCTAAATCTTCAATATAAATTCTTGCAGTTGAATAATTTTTCTCTTTTTTGTTTGACATATTAATCTCCATAAGTCGTTACACTATAACGATATTTTTTAGGTTTACAATATAATTTAAAAATAATTGTTTTTTTACTTGTCATATCAGTTTACATGTGGCATACAAGTGTTGGGATAAAGAATGCCCACTTTTTAGAAACACATAGATATAAGGAATATAAAATGAAAGAACTTAATATAATAGAGGCTAGTGACCTCGACATTTCTAGCATGAATGAAAAGGAGGCCCTCGATGCCTTGAATCAATGTACTCACTTGAGACAAGTCATCACTAAACAAGGCCAAAAAATCAGGGGTGTCTTAGACAAAACTCTAGGGCAACGACTATTTTCAAGGCTGCAATCTGACGGAGTTGATACAGGTACTAGAACCTTCGACATATCCGAAGGATGCAAAGTTGAAGCATCCATCACTCCAAAGATAACATGGGACCAAGACAAGTTAATTAAAGGTCTTGATTCCATAGCGAAGACTCACGGCAAGGAAGCCGCGAATCATTATGCTCAAGTAAAATGGACGGTGAGCGAGACGAAGTACAAGTCTGCTCCCCCTGATATAAAAAAGACTTTACAAAAAGCACGAACAGTAGAGCCTAGTAGCCCTACATATAAAGTAAAATTTTCTATGGGAGATAAATAATGAAAATTATATCAGCAGAAGAACGACTAGGATCAGATTTTGGCGCCAAGCTTATGTTGCTTGGAGAATCTGGTATTGGTAAAACTTCACAACTTTTAACTCTTGACCAAGAAAAAACTCTTTTCGTTAATATTGAAGCGGGTGATTTGTCGGTTAGGAATTTTAAAGGTGTGACTTTAGAGACAGAAACATGGCAAGACTGTAAAGACATTGCTGTGTTGTTAGGTGGTCCTAACATGTCTATCACCAGCGAAAACTTATCATATGGCCAAGCACACTATGACAATGCTCTTAAAAGGTTTCCTAACCTTAAAGACATTAATAGTACGTATGATAATTTATTCGTTGATTCTATAAGTGTAGCATCAAGATTATGTTTTTCTTGGTGTGAGCAACAGCCTGATGCAGAGACAAAAGGTGGTGTTCCTAATACACTTAAAATATATGGCAAACTTAAAACGGAACTTGTTCAGTGGGCAACACATCTACAACATATAAAAAATAAGAATGTTATATTTGTAGGTTTGTTAGATACTTATAAAGACGATGTTACGCAGAAAGATTCATATCAAATTCAAATGGATGGGTCTGGAGCGAAGTTAGCTATTCCTGGTATTGTAGATGAAATGATTAGTTACGTTTGGAAACCGGTCAACAATCTCGATCCAGAACAACCTACCAGCAAACAAAGAATGTTTGTATGCCAGACAGATAACCCTTGGGATTATCCATGTAAGGATAGGTCTGGTCTTCTAAGTCAAATTGAAGAGCCACACCTAGGTAATTTACTTAATAAAATAACACAGAAAAAACTTAAAGGAGACAAATAATGGTCATGAATTTTAATGAAGCAGAACAAGACGGATATGGTGATAAAAAGAAACTTGAGCTTATCCCTGATAAAACAATTGGAGCAATGAAGATACATTTAATTGATCCAAGAGAAGGTGACAAACCTGAAAGAATTGTTGAGGGACAACCTTATCTTAATTTATCCCAACGTGATGGTAAGACACAGTATTTAGTTTTAAATATTGAGTTATTAAATGGTGATATGCAGGGCAGAAGATTTTTTCAAAACCTAACTGTCTATACACCTAACCCTGATAACCCGGCTAAAAATATTACAATGAAGTTGCTAAGATCTATTATAGAGTCTGCTTTAGGTATTAATCCTAATGATGATTCGCCAGAGGCAGCAGCAAAACGTGATATGTCAGCTCATAAAGACTGGGGATTTTTACATGGTCTACAATTTGTTGGCGCTGTAAAAATACAAGCAGGTAATGCCAAGAACGATGGTAGTGGTGATAAATGGCCTGATAGTAATCAAATCAGCTACGCTTTAACAGCGAAGAATGGTGATGAATATTACAAGCATGCGGCTGTGTATGGACTTACTAATGCGGCTCCGGCGGCACCTATAGGTACACCAGCTTTTTCACCTGATACGGATAAAACGCCAGCAGCGCCCGCGGCAGCGGCGCCTGCGTCGACTCCTAATCCAGAAGTGTTACAAACAGAGAGACCAGATTGGTTGAATCAATAGAGGCTGGTATGAAAAAAAATGATCTCACAAAAATAAGCAAAGCTATTCGCCAACTTATCGAGGTCCATGATGTTTTGTTAAGTGATTTAGAAGCTAATTCTAAACTCTTTAATGAAGCAAGAGGTCGTAAGAAACATAGCGATCTACCAGAGAAAATTGTTTCTCTGAAAAAGGATGGGGTAAAGAACGCAGAGATAGCTCGTGAACTTGACGTTTCTCCTCAGTATGTAGGACAGATACTGAGAAGAGAGGCTGATGTCGCAGTCTGATTTCTTTCAACAAGGAAGCCGTCGAGAAACATTGGCGGCTTCTTTAAAAAAAATTAACACAACAAGTAGGGGTTACAGGAGTTGTCAAGTTTGTTTAAAAATTGGTTTTCACCATTACGGTAAGATTGATCCTTTTAAGAAAACGACGACCTGGTTTTGTAGTGCCTTATGCTTACAGAAGGATAAATTAAATATGTATGACTATAAAGAACAAGATGCAGATCACATTTCCTTAACCCTAGAAAGTTCTATGAAAGACGTAGCGTCTTTTGTTGATAATGTTGGATGGTCAAAAAGTTTTAAAGATTTAACAAAAGATGAATTTTATAATCTTATATATAATTTTCATATGATATATCAAAGTTATGAAAGTTCATCCTTCGCTCATGTAAATAAAGAATATTTAGACGATTGGTTTGTTAATAAATATAAAAAATCACAACAACCTGAAGAAGACCCACCTCCTAAAGATAAAAAGTATGATGTACCATTTGATGACGACATACCTTGGTAGGAGAGAGATATGCCTTGGAACTTTAATCCAGTACCGAATACCGGCGATGTTTCAGATAGATTCAACAGCCACATAAACGAAGCTTTAGAAAGCGAAGAAAGAAAACAACCTGTAAGAGGTTACATAGGTGGTTCTAATATAGGAACACCATGTACACGCAAACTTCAATATCATTTAGAGGCTACACCGAGAGACAAACAAAAACCTTTAACCGGTGATACATTACGAATATTTCAAGCAGGTCATACGTATGAAGACATGCTTATATTATGGTTAAAGAAGGGTGGCTTTGGTATTAAAACTAGAGACAGAAGGGGACAGCAATTTGCTTTTGAAGCAGCTAATGGAAACATAAAAGGACATGTTGATGGCATTATAATGCATGG
>MDSV01131041.1_pt1 | contig 17687 bp, 10 predicted proteins | sample 810851 | NCBI WGS metagenome assembly MDSV01 (sample SAMN05326640, study PRJNA326480) | marine metagenome | isolation source: seawater | place: Atlantic Ocean: North East | collected 2012 | reverse complement strand
GCGCCCAGGCCAGCGCCGCCGCCGCCGGCGCGCCGGCGCCGGTTTCGAACAGAGTCGACGCGACGCGCCAACGCAGGCTCCCCTCGTCGTACGTTAGGACTCGAGCGTCGCTCCGCTTGGTCTCGCCGCTCGCGTCGTCGCGCCACGCGAGGGCAACGGCGAGCGCGGGAGGGAGCGCGGCGCCTCCGCCGAGGCGCGCCGCGTCGGCGGCGGTGGGCCGCCGCCACGCCATCGCCGCGCACGCCGCGCCAGGTTTAAGCGCCTCGGCTTCGTTCGTGAGCTCCCACCTCCGCAGCGCCATTTCGTCACAGGGCGCGTAGAAGCGCACGACGCCGTCGGCGCCGGCGGCGGCCAGCTGGAGGCCGTGCTCGGGAGGCGCGAAGTCCAGGAGCGTCGTCGCGCCGCGCGCCTCGCGCAGATCGGCGACGAGTTCCCATGGTGCGGCGCCCTCGCGCGCGGCGGCGGCGAATTGCTCGGCGGCGGCTTCCGCGGCAGCCGCCGGCTGGGCATGGGCCCCCAGCGGCGCGAGGGGCTTCTCGCGCCAGACGCGCACGGCGCCGTCCGCGGCGGCGGTGGCGACGCACTGTCCGAACTCCGCGGGCGCCAAGGCGATCGCCTCGCACGACGCGTTTTCGTGCGCCGCCCACGCCGCGGTCTGGCGCCAAGGCCCGGGCGCGCCCTCCGTCGCGTCGTCGGGATCGTCCTCGCGATCCCAGACGTGCACCGCGCCCTCTGCGGTGCTAGTCACCATGCGCGTCCCCGAGGCATCGTACGCCGTGGCGGTCACCTCGCCGCGCGTCTCCAGCGCCGTGCCCTGCACGAACTGCGCGTTCGGATCGGGAGGGGAGTCAGAGCGGGCGGGGACGCGTCGCGCGCGGAGACGGGGAGGGGGGCACGAAAGCGCGCGAGAGGCGGGCGTGGGACGCGACGTGGACGGGAGAGATGACGCACCACCGTGTCGTCCGCGCCTTCCATCGTGCGGCGCGCGCGCGGGTCTGCCGATCGAGTCGAGGGTTGGCGAGGTCGACATTTTCGCGAAACTTTGATTTCCAGTTTTTCGCGCGGCGCGCGCGCTTGGCGCGCGTTTTCGAACGCGCGCGCGCTGTTTCATCACAGCAGTACACGACAGGCTGCGCCGCGACGTTCGTTCGGCGCCTCCGCCGCGCTCGACGCGACGCGCGAGGGACGGCCCCGTCCGCGTCTGCGGAAAAGAAAAACGTCTAGACGCGGTAGACGAGGCGCACGCACGGCCCCTCTCGCTCGTCCCTCTCGAAGCTGACGTCCGGCGCGGTCCACGACTCGCCCATGATGTCGCGGAAACGCTCGCCGGCGACGACGAGCACGTCGCGCTCGGAGGCGTCGCCCGCGCCCCGCGCCGCCGAAAAAAACGTCTCCGCGTCGCCGCGCCGCACGCGCACCGAGGGCGTCCGCGTCTTCCCTTCGTCCTTCCCGTCGCAGACGCGCGGGAAGAACGAGAGGAAGGTGCGCTCCGGCTCGGCTTCGCTCACGCGCGCGATCGGCTCGAGCGCAGCGCGCAGCGCGGCGAGGGTCGGCGCGTCCTCGTCCTCCTCTTCCTCCTCGCCGCCGCCGCTGCCGCCGCGCTCGCCCCGCGCCGGTGACCCGGGGTCGGGATGCCACGCGAGCGTCATCCGTTGGCTCTCCGGCGAGAGCACGATCGACGCGAGGGTCGCCTCGTACGCCTCGAGCGCCTCTCTGTTCGCCTCGCCCTCGATCTGCTCGAAGCGCTCGATCAGAAACGCGTCGCCCGCATGTTTCGCCGTCGCCTCCAAAACCCCGCGCGCGTCGTCCAGACGCGCTTTGAACCGCGCGCTCGGCCAGACGTAAGAGGCGTCGAACAGAGCGCACGCCGAGAAGCGTTCCAGACACGTCTCGTCGCGACGCGCGGACGCGCGAACTCCGGCACCGCTCCCGAGCGTGGAGTCCACGCGCGTCTCCTCGAGCGGCCGGAGGTACCCGTGCGGCGCCGCGCGCGTGTTGGGGAGCGAGCGGGTTTTCCCGTTCGGGCGCATCCGGAAAAACGCGCCGGCGGCGGCGCACGCGCCCGCGAAGACGTCTCGCGGCGCGCGAGCTTCTTCCTCGGCGGGCGCCTCGACAAGCGACGCGGGGAGTCGAACGATGGCGCACCCGAAATGACGAATGGACTCGCGGAACCGCGCGACGAGAAGGTCGTCGTCTTCGTGTGTTTCCCGCGTCGCCGAGGAGGTCGAGTGAACGCTCGAGACAAACGTCGAGGTCTCGTCGGCGACGTTTTCTCTTCGCGCGGAGAAAAAAGTCTCGTCGGAGCCTTCGGCTTCGCGCCGCGCGGTTTCGCGCGCCGCGTGTCGAAAAAGCGCCGCGACCGGAACGGTCGCGGCGACGGGTTTTTTTTTGGAGGAACGCACCGCGGGTTCTTCCGGTTCTTCTGCTTCTTCGCGTGCTTCGTGAACAAAAACTCCGTTGTTTTTGTCCTCCTCGGGAGGAACAACCTCCACCATCTCCCAGTCGGCCGTCGCGAAGCTCTCCAGGAACCGCTCGCACTCGCGGCGTCCCTCGGCGAAGGCGGCGGCGTCGTCCTCCGCCGTCCCGTCGAGCCGCGCGCCGCGGCCGAACCCCTCGTCGCGCGCCTCGGCGGCGAGCGCGAGCGCGCGCGCGCGCCGATCGGCCGTCTCGCGTATCACATCTCGCGCCTCGAGCGAAGTCGACTCCGAAAAACGCTTCGTGAACAGACGCGTCGCCTCCGCCGCGCGCGCGCGCGCCGCGGCGAGCGCGGCGACGCCGAGCCTGTACCTGGCGCGCGGGGACGCCGCGTCCGCGCGCGTCGCCGCGCGCGCGTCGCGGAGCGCCTCCTCGTGGCGCCCGAGCTCGGTGAGCGCGCGCGCGCGGTTCACGAGCAGGGACACCGCGCGGTCCGGACGCGCGGGCGGTGGCGTGTACGCCTCGAACGCGCGTAACGCCTCCTCGTAACGCTCCTCGCGAAGCGCTCTTTTCGCGCGCCGAAACCTCCGCTCCGCGGAGGTTTCGTCGGAGCTGGAGCGCCGGAGCTTTCTCTCTACGGCGTCCCCCGCCGCCGGCGCGGGAGACGCGGCGTTTTCTTTCGGGCGACTTTTTTGACTCGACGGAGCCGACATGGGCGGCTGTCGCGGTGCCATCGCGCTTATCGTCTTCTTCGCGTCTTCGCCGTCTTCGCGTCTTCTCTCGATCGCCTCGCTGATCCGTCGCAGCGCTTCGAGCGCGTCGCGGTCGCCCGGCGCCTCCCCGACGGCGTCGCGGAAGGCTCCCCGCGCGCGGTCCAGCGCGCCCGTCGCCTCGAGCGCCTCGCCCTTTCGGAACCGAGCCTTCGCCGCGTACGGCGACCCGGACGGACACGCCCGCACGCACGCCTCCGCGTCCGCCAGGGCTTCCCTGGCGCGCCCGAGCCTGAGCAGCGCTTTCGCGCGGTTCCCGAGCGCGTACGGCGCGGAAGGCGAAGGAGGGGGGGCCGCTTCGAGTGATTCTCGGTACGATCGCGCGGCGGCTTCGAAATCGCCCGAGGCGTACGCGGCGTTGCCCGCGAGGCGCAGCCGCTCGCCCGAGCTCGCGGCGTCGTCGTCGGCGGGCGTCACGTCCTGGATCTGAACCATGGCTCGAGGCGTGCGCGGGGGTCGGCGCCGCGCGGAATGACGCGGCCTTCGCGCGTGAAGGTCTCGACGTCTCCACGTCCGACGGGGAGGCGAAACGACACTGAGACTGACGTGAAGACTGTTCGACCACCCGACACAAAATTCGTCGAAAACGAGCGCCGCTTCCCGAGCGTCTCGGATCGTCCGACCACGACAGTCTCTGGGGGCGCGCTCGGCGAGCGCAGCCTCGGTGCGATCGAGACTCGCGCCGATGGCGAAGTCCACGACGAGTGCCGTGCGGCGGCGCGGGCGAAAGGCGGACGACAACGAGCCGGCGGACGAGCCCTCGTCCCGCGGGAACGCGAAGAAAGCGGCATCTGGCGCCTCGGCTCCTGAAGCCTCGAAGGAGAAGAAACGCGACGCCGCTCCGAAGAAGCCCGCGAAGGACGGCAAGCGCGTCGTTTCGCGGACAAAGCGTCACTCCTTGCAGGCGCGCGTAGACCTCGGGAAGCGCCTCGCGGTGTTCGTCTGCGTGGCGTTCCTGGCGGTGTACCTGCGCGCCATCCCGATGGGCGCCATCCCCGAGGCTTTCCAGGACCGCGTGGAGCACGCCATGCCGCACTGGCTCAACTCCTCCATGCACCTGCTTAACGGTTTGCCGGCGCTCAACACCACCGCGTTTAACGGCAACGGCAGGCGCGGGTCGCCCTCGCCGGGCGCGCAGGCGCGAGCCGCGGGAAGGAAGCCGCACCACCCGGTGGTCATCGTGCCGGGTTTCATCAGCTCCGGCTTGGAGTTGTGGGAGGGCCTGGACTGCGGGCGCCACTTTTTCCGCCAGCGGATGTGGGGCACGCCCGCGATGGCGCGCGCGTACTTCGCCGACCGCGCGTGCTGGATGCAGCACATGCGCCTCGACCCGAAAACGGGCCTCGACCCGAGCGGCATCAAGCTCCGCGCGGTCACCGGCCTCGAGGCCGTCGACTGGTTCGTGCCGGGGTACTTCGTGTGGGGCAAGGTGATCGAGTCGCTCGGCGACGTGGGGTACGACCCCAACAGCATCCACGCGGCGACGTTTGACTGGCGGCTGAGCCCCGAGCAGCTCGAGCGGAGGGACGGGTACTTCACGCGCCTGAAGCACAGCGTCGAGACGCTGGTGGAGATCCACGGCGTCCCGGTGGCGCTGCTGGCGCACTCGTACGGCGACCAGCTCGTGCGCTACTTCCTGAACTGGGTCGAGACCCCCAAGGCGGAGGGGGGAGGCGGGGGCGGGCCCGACTGGACGAACGAGCACGTGGGCGTGTACGTGGACATCGCCGGGCCCATGCTGGGCATCCCGAAGACCATACCGAGTCTGCTGAGCGGGGAGATGCGCGACACCGCGATCCTCGGGCAGCTCGAGTCCGTGTTGGGCCTCGGACAGAACCCGCTGGGAGGCCTGGTCTCCGGTACTCTAGGCACGGTGGCGTCGACGTTCCGCACGTGGGGCTCGCTGTGGGCGATGCTCCCGCGCGGGGGGACGGACATCTGGGGCGCGGACGACGCGCTGGGCGCGCCGGACGACGTGACGCGCGCGCCGGACGAGCCGAACGCCGCGAACGAGACGAACGGCTCGCCGGCGACCCGCCGCGCGGATGCGAAAAAAAAAATCCGCGCGACGCCGCTTCGCCATTTTCTGTCGATCCGCGAGCAGACGGAGGAGGAGGATCCCGAGCGCGCGGACGCGGATCCCGATCCCGATTCCGGCGCCGACGATAAGGGTCGACGGTGGGACGCGCGCGGTGACAGTCACTCGACGAACCTGTCGGTGACGGCGTCCGCGCGCCTGCTCTTCGACCGCGTCGGGGCGGATCACCCCGCGAACCTGCGCGAGTACCGCGACGCGATCCTCGGGTCCGAATCCGAATCCGAGTCGAAACGAAACGCCCCCGCCGAACGCGCCGGGGGCGGGCTCTTCTCGAAATCGCGAGCGCGGAGACTCGCGTCCGCGCGAGAGAAGGAGAAGTCGTCCGCGTCGACGCTCGAACGTCCTCGTTTCGGCGAGCCGCTCACGTCGCCGCTGCCGCGCGCGCCGGGCCTGCAGATCTTCTGCATGTACGGCGTGGGTAAGCCCACCGAGCGCGCGTACCACTACGTCCGGCGGCGGGGCCCGGCGAGCGCCGACCGCCCGTACGCGCTGGACATCGCGGCGACGAAACACGCGGAGGACGTGGTCGGGGGCGTGGCGCTCACCGACGGCGACGGCAGCATCCCGCTCGTCAGCCTCGGCTTGGTGTGCGCTGACGCGTGGCGCCGGGACGCGCCCGGGGGGGAAAACGGGTCCGACGCGTCGTCGTTCGTGACGCCCTTGAACCCCGGCGGGGCCGTGGTGAAGATCCGCGAGTACCCGCACCGCGCGCTGCGCGTCTGGAACGGCGGCTTGCAGGAGGGGCCGGGCAGCGGCGACCACGTCAACATCATGGGCAACCACGAGATGATACGGGACGTCGTCGAGGCGGTCACCGGGCGCGGGGGGGAGCTCCGCGAGCGCGTGCACTCGGGCGTCTTCGAGCTCGCCGCGAACGTCAAGAGGCTGAGGAAGGCACGGGGAGGGGAGACGCGGACGTCGGCGGGGGGGAGAGACGAGCTGTGACGACGCCGGGAATATCGTTTCGCAGAGGCGACGCGAAACGCGCGCTTGAACGTTCTTCACGGTGGCGTTTTTTTACGCGTTTTTTCGGACTGCTCACGCTGTCACGCCGTCGGTCATTTTTCGCGCGAACGCGAATCCGAGCGCGAATCCCAGCCATTTGATGCGGCCACGTCGACGCGGACGCCACAGGCCGCACAGCTCGGCCGACACGTGCCGATTCTCAGAGCGTCGATTCGACGCGCTCGGCGTCACTCCCCTCGACGCACCCCGCCGAAGGCTCCGAGTATCATGTTGACAGTCACGAACACCTCCGCCTCGTGCGCGCTCGGCAGGGCCGCGCTCTCCGCGCGCGCGGGCGCGTCCGCCTCTGCGCGCCGCGCGTCCCCGCCCGTCGCGAAGGCCTCGCCGGTTCGTCGCGTCGGCGCGCGGGACGGCATCGCCTGCCGCGTGGTGCAGGACCCGATGCGCAGCTTCGACCTGATGTCGGAGCTGGACGGCGCCGCCGCGTCCTCGAGCTTCGATCTGGGCGGCTCCATCGACTCGGACCCGGTCGCGCGTCGCGACGCCGTCGAGCGGGACACCGCGGCGAAGCTCCGCGAGACCATCGCGAAGATGGGGGGCGAGCAGATCATGGATCCTCGCGCGTTCGTCTCGACTGACGAGCAGAGGTTGGTCACCGCCGGGCTGTTCGCGTCGTGCGCCGCGCTCGTGCTGCGCGGCGCGTGCGGCGTGCAGTTCGGCGAGGAGGCGGGCTCGCCCCTGGCGTGGGCCGAGCTGCTCGGCTCCGTGGCGGCGGCGTACTGGCTCTCGGACGTCGGCACCGGGATCTTCCACTGGTCCGTGGATAACTACGGCGACAAGAACACGCCCGTGATGGGCGGCATCATCGACGCGTTCCAGGGCCACCACAAGTACCCGTGGACGATCACCAAGAGGCAGTTCGCGAACAACATCCACACCACCTGCCCGGCGACCATGTGCGTCACCGTGCCTTTGCTGTTGACCCCGGGCTTGAACGAGGACGCCGCTGCGTTCATGGGAACCTTCTGCGCGCTCATCGTGCTCTCGCAGCAGTTCCACGCCTGGTCGCACATGAAGAAGAGCCAGCTCCCGGAACTGGTGGTCAAGGCGCAGGAGGCTGGCGTTCTGCTGAGCAGGAAGGCGCACGGCGCGCACCACAGGCCGCCGTTCCGGGGGAACTACTGCATCGTCTCCGGGTGGTGGAACGAGCTTTTAGACGGGAGCGGGTTTTTCCTGAGGCTGGAGAAGAGCATCTTCGCCGCCACCGGCGTGGCGCCGCGGTGTTGGTCCGACGACGACGGTTTCGCCGTCCAGGAGGAGGCGCCGGAGGGATGGGGGGAAGGCATCCTGTGATGTCGCGAGAGTGGCGAAGCGAGATCGATGACGATTTCTCCACCGCCATCGGCGGCGCGCGCGTGTACCAACAAAAATACTTTCTACAACAACAAGTTTGCCTGTGCAAACTTACAATACAACCGATTTACTTCTCCGCCGCCCTGCGCAGCACTTCGGCGAGCGCTCCGTGCCCGTTGGCGCGCGCGACGTCGTACGGCGTGGTGCCCCGCCGCGACGCCGCCGCGCCCGACGCGGCGTAATCGGTGTGCAGCCGGTCGGCGGCGACGGAGACGTCGGCGCCGCGCCGCAGCAGCGCGCGCGCCGCGTCGAGGCGGTTCCACTCCGCCGCGCAGTACAGAGGCGTCTTGCCGTTGTGGTAGGTCTGGTTCACGCGCGCGCCCGCGTCAATCAGCATCTCCACGATCTCGCCGTCGCCAGACTTCGCGGCGGCCATCAGAGGCTTCCACCCCAGGCGGCTCGTCCGGGCGTCCGCGTCGGCGCCGGCGGCGAGGAGCGCCCGAACGCACGCGCGGCTCGAACGACTCGGACGACCGAGCGGCGGTTTCGCGACGTCCCGCGCGCTTTTTTGGCGCGCGGCGGGAAGCGCCGCGTCCGCGAGCTCCGCGTCCTCGCGGCCGCCTCCCGCGGCGGCGGTCAGGACGTGAACGCCTCGCTCGTCCACCGCGTCGGCGTCCAGCCCGGCGTCGAGGAGCGCGGCCAGGACGGAGTGGTGGCCGCGAGCCGCGGCGGCCACCGCGGCGCCCGCCGCGTCGACGAGCGCCAGATCAGGTTGGCCGTCGTCGGCGTCGGCGCCGTCGTCTTCGTCTTCGGATGCCGCCTCCGAAAACGTCGCTCCGCGCGTGAACCGACGGAGGATGGACTGGACCAGGCGCGTCTGTCCGCTCGCGGCGGTGAGGTGCAGGGCGACGCGCGCGTCCGCGCGGGGGAAACGCAACAGTGCGGGGATCGCGTCCCACGTCTCGCTGCGCACCGCGCAGTGCAGATCGGACAACCACGCCGCGAACTTCGCGTCGTGGTGCTGGGCGTGCGAAAATCGGTAATCGATCTCCCGGTTCCTCGAGAGCGCACCCGCGGCGACGCGTCTGGGCGCCGCGGCGCGACACCCCGCTCGGCGAGACGAAGGACTCGCCACCGGACATGCTGGGGCTCGAGGCATCCCGGAGGCGGACATGACAGCTGCCATGTCTCCTCCCCTCGTGCTCGAAGGAGTGATATTTTTTCAAAGCTGACTCGATATTTCCACCTGAATGAAACGCGCGCGAGCGGTCCCCGACCATCACTCAGCGCCGCGCTATGGATGTGAGCGCGGCGTTCCGTGCCGCCGCCGCCGCGCACGCGCTCGAGCGGCAGTTCGGGTCTCCGGATGTGGTCGAGCGGCTGGTCGCGCCGCGCGCGCTCCCGCCACCCTCATCGCGCTCGCCGGTGCTCAAGAGCGCGCACGACGCGCTCGCGCTCGTCCGGGAGCTGCGCGCGTTCGTGGCGAGGAACCGCGGGGCGTATTTGGAGGAGAGCGACGACGCGGACGCGACGCGCGACGACATAGAGACGGAGGTTCGTCTGAGCGTCCAGGCGTGCCAAGCGCACGTGGACATGCTAAAGTCGACCGTGCAGGCGCGCGCGGCGGGGAAGGAAGACACGCCGCAGACCGTGGCGCACCTGCACGGAGTGGTCCTCATCGTCACCGAGCGGCTCGCGAAGGTGGCCTCCGCGTTCGACCAGTGCAGGGAGGTGCGGTTCAAGAAGGTGCTGGCGGAGGCGGACCGCAAACGAAGGCGCGCACCGCCGCCGCGTGCGTTCGCGAGACCGCGGGACGAAGGCGAGCGGGGGGGGGATGGAGGTGCCGCGCTCGACGACGACGCGGGCGAGAAACCCGGTCCGGGATTCTCGGGACGCGACCAGACGCAGACGCAGATGACGGAGAGCGATTTGCTGGCGGAGGAGTTGGCAGGCGTCGCCGACCAGGTCCGACGCGCCGAGGCGTCCGTGCTGGAGATGTCCGCGCTGTCCTCGCTGTTCGCGTCGCACGTGCACACGCAGGCTGCGCAGATCGAGACGCTGTACTCGCAGGCGGTGGACGCGACGCGCGCCGTGCAGACGGGCAACGTCGAGCTGCGGAAAACGATCGAGCGTCGCTCGGACGCGCAACGCCTCGTCGCGTACGTGATGTTCGCCGCGACGTTTGCGTTGCTCTTCATAGACTGGATCTCGGGGTAGCCGTGCGGTGTAGATACCTTAGCGTGTGTGGGTGTGACGTGTGTTTTCGTGTGATGGCGCCTACGGCGACGAGTGGCTTTTCAGTCAGAACTCGGCGTCGCCTCCGCGGCGTCCATGGCGCTGGCGAACGACGCCGGCTCGGGCGCCTCGAAGCGCGCCGTCCCGCTCGGAAACGGCATCTCCAGCACGTGCGCGTGCAGGAACGTGCGGAACGAGTCCCGGTCCTCCGAGTACGCGTTGTCGCCCACGATGGGGTGCCCGCTGTGCGCCAGGTGCACGCGGATCTGGTGGCGCCGACCGGTCAGGGGCGTGACCCGCACCTTTGCGACGGGCGCGCCGAAAAACCGACCGCGCAGCGTCAGCGCGCCGCGCGATAAAACCTCGAAGCGCGTCTCGCACGCCTTCCCGCGCGCCTTGTTGCTCGCCTTGCCCTCCAGCATCGCCGCGGCCTTCTCGCCCTCCTCGGCGGACGTGACGACGCGCTCCTTGAAACCCTTGGGGTCGTGCGGGTCCCGCCCCAGCGGCGCGGTGACCGTCCACGCGTCTCTCGCCGGGTGGCCGAACACGAGCGCCAGGTAGGTTTTCTTCGCGCGCCGTTCGCGGAACAGCTTCGCCGCCGCCGCCGCGGCTTTCTTGCTCGCCGCGCTCAAAAGCACGCCCGAGGTGGCGTTGTCCAGCTGGTGGCAGAATCGCACCTGGTCCCACGCCCCCGTCTCGACGTACTTGCGCTCCAGCCAGTCCTCCACGGACAGATCGCCGGGGTACTTCTCCGTGAAGCGCGTCTTTCCGGGCCAGCCGCGCGGCGTGTCCAGGCGGACGCACCACGGCTTATTCACCGCCGAGTACTGCTCGCACTCGTGCACGAGCTCGAACCTCCGCTCGAGGCTCTGCGGCTGCCGAAGCACGCACTGCGCCACGGTCTCCCCCTCCATCCGGTCGTTGTCCGCCAGGAAACGCATGTAGTTGATCCTCGGCTGAACCTCGGTGACCAGATCGTACGTCGTCTCCACCTGCGGGTGGTCGCGCAGAACCTCGTCCACCTGCGCGTCCGTGAGGCCGGCGTTCAGGAACGTGCTCCGCACGTCGTCGCCCTGGACGCCTTCGCCCCGCACAAGCAAGTTTTCGGCATCCAGCCCGGGGTTCACCACGCCGGGGTCGCCCTCCACCGTGGCGCGCGCGACGCCGTGGCGGTCGCGCTTGGAGGACATGGGGAAGGGGCAGGCGGCGCGCCTGCCCCTTCCCGCCGGGGACGTCGCGCGGGGGCGGGGCGAACGCGAAGCCGCGGAGGCGAGGCGAACGATGCGTATCAGTCCACCCACGGCGGCGGACATCGAAGACGACGCCGTCTCCCAACCTCGCGCTCGCGCGCGCGCCTTGTGTTGACGAGCCACCGCCGACGCACCAGCCCGGCGTTTTCTTCGTGTTCGGAAGTCACAAGCACGACTCACGTGTCACAGCTCACGAATCTCCAGTCACTACGAGCCTCGCTTGCCACCCGTCCCCCGGGCGGGGGCTAGGCCCCGCGCGAGTGCGGTTTTCTCCACGTGCGCACGGCGTGGTTCGAGCTCCGCCGGCGAGCCTGGCTCGAGCCCATGCGGTGCTTCGGCCCGAGCGCCTCGCGGAGAGCCAAGCTTCGCCGCGACGAGCTGGAGGAGGCGTTCGGGGAAGGGTACGACGAGGCGGAGGAGGCTCGGATCTTCGCCCTCGAAGAGCTCGCGAGGCAGCAGAGCGAGCTCGAGGAGGCGTTCGGGGAGGGGTACGACCCCGAGGAGGAGGCGAGGCTCTTCGCGGAGGACGACGCGTCGCCCCGCGCGGCGTCTCCGCGAGAAGCTCCCGGGGAGATGGATTTTCCCGTCCGCGGGAACGGAGAGACGAGACGAGAAAGTCGCGAAGAAAACGCGAACGCGCGCGAGGGCGCGCGCGACGCGCCGCCGGCGACGATCGCGGCGTCGCCGCGTGCGCGTCCGAGAGCGCTTCCCCAGGCGAACGACCGAATGGGCGTGACGACGATGACGCTCGAGTCGCCTTCGTCGAGCCCGGAGGAACCGCCGAAAGAAACGAAGGCGGAGGCGGCGGAAAAAAAGCCGCGGCGGCCGCGGCGGCGCGCCGCGGAGGAAACGCAGAAGCCCGCGCCGGCGCCGACGGCGAACGTCTCGCGCGTCGCGCGCGTCGCCGCCGCCGACTTTGAGGCACCTGACGCTTCGCCCGCTCCGAAACGAGCGGTCGCGGGTGTCGCGGGTGTCGACGCGTCGAACGCGAAAGCCGACGCTTCTTCCTCGCTCCCGCCTCTGGACCTCGGCGACCCCGAGCGGTACCGGCGGCTCCGCGAGACGCTGGGCGTGGAGGACGCGCTGCGCGCGCCGCTGCGGCGTCTCCTGGCTCCGCTGGAGGCGACGGCGAGAGACGACGCGCGGGGCGGCGAAAAGGTGAACCCCGACCTGTTCGTCCCGCTGGAGATGCCGCGGGGGCTCCTGCTGCCGTTCGCGCAGCACGAGGCGTACGGGCGACTGAAGCTGCGCGAGATTCGGCAGGAGGACGGGAGCGCGGGGTACGGGACGCTCGCCGCGCGCGGCGCCGGCGCGGCGCGACGGTAGCGTCGCGACGCGCGCGACTGGTGGACTCTACGGGAGTCGGCATTCAAACGAACCGTCTCGTCTCGCGCTCAAAGCGCCGCCTTCAGAGGAGACACGCCCTCGGACACCGCGGTGGCCGTCTCTACAGACGCGGAACGCGTCTTCAGAGACGCGCCCCTGGTCGAAGAGACCATCGACGCGAGCATGTTGCACTCCTCTTCCTTGATGTCGAGCTCGGCGGCGAGCGTCGCGCATTCGTCGCGCGCCGCCTCGAGCTCGGCGGCGAGCGCGGCGCGCCGCGCGTCGTCTTCCCCGGCTGAGCTTTTCTGCACCTTCGCCTCCGCCTCCCGCGTCGCGATGCGCCGACGAAGCGCGCGGCACTGCTCGTCGACCCTGGTGGCCTCCTCCTCCGCCTTCTCCCTCGCCTTTTCCGAAGCCGCCGCCGCTTCCGCCGCCGCCGCGAGCTTCTTCGACAACGCGTCTATTTTGCGATCGCGCTGCGTCGTGCGCCGGAGCAACTCGCTCGTTTTCTCGCGCGAAGCCTCCGCGTCCGCCTCGAGCTGCGCGTTCTTCGCCCGCAGTGACTCCAGTTCCGGCGCGATCGCCGCGTTCTTCTTCGCCTCCGCGCGCACGCGCCGTTCCAGCGCGTCGCGCGCCTCCAGGCCCTCGTTCAGAAGCTCCTTCGCCGCCTCAAAGTTCCCGCGCAGCTCCTCGAGCGCGCCCCGCGTCGCCTCCAGCTCATCCTCGGAGAACGCCACGGACTCGCGCGCGACCCGCGCGGAAGCGCGCGCCGCCTCCAGCTCGCCCTCGATCTCCTTGTACCCGCGCATGAGCATCGCCAGCCGCCTGTCTCCCCGCCGCGCCTCCATCTCCCACTGGTTCCACCGGCTGGACAGCGAGAGCGACTCGCCCGAGGGCTTGCGCGGCGTCGTCGAGAACGGCGACTTGGGCGCAGGCGTCTTCGCGCCGGCGTTGGTGGAGGGCGGCGCGAACGCGCTCGAGCCGTGCGACGCGCCGGAAACACCGAAGGGGTTTTTGTGAACGCCGCTTTTGGCGGGCTTTTGGCTCTCCGCGCTCAGCCGCGCGGAGAGCGCCGAACGCTCGCGCGCGAGCGAAGCGCACTTCGCCTTGAGCTCCTCCAACTCCTGCTCCTTGCCCCGCAACGCGCGTTCCGCGCGCCGCGCGCGTTGCGTCGCCGCGCGCGCCTCATACCGAAGCTCGCCCAGTTTGCCCATGGTCTCCTTCGAGGTCAGCGGCGTCGGTCTCTTGACAGAGGTGGAGGCGGACGGCGCCGCGGCGCTCGCCGCGACGCTCGCGGATCTCGGGCGCGCAGCGCTTCCCGACCCGGGACGGGCGAGGCGGGACGCGGAGGCTCTTCCCGCGGAGCTCGCCGGACCCGGGCTCGCCCTCGCCGCGACCGGCGAGCCGTATCCGGCCGCGGTAAGCGCGCGCCTCGCCGAGGCGCGAACTGTGTCGTCCACGTCGTCGCCGTACAGGTCCTGAATCAGCGCGAGCGGGTCCCCGGGGGTCGTTGGTGAATCGGGGCCCGCGCGACGGCCGTTCGACTCGCGCGCGGTACCGCCGGGCGAGGCGGGGGACCAAGACACACGCGCGACCGGCTCGCCGCCGCTCGCGAACCGCATCTGGTTCCTGCGCGCGGACGCGTCCACCTGCGCCCCGCCGGAACGAGCCCCTCTGGGGTCCCCGACGGCTGGGTCCCCGTGCTTCTTCTCGGCGCTCGACACGGGCAGGTCCCCGAGTCGGGCCATCACACGCGCGATGGCGTCGGCGTTCGTGCCCTCGGGCAGGTTATACTTCTCCAGGAGCGATTCCGCGGAGACCGTCGCGGGTGTCCCCGCGATCGGCGTCGCGGAGGACATCTCGTCCCGCCTTGTGCGGCGACAGTGCGGTCCCTGGACCGCGGCACGGTCACATTTACATTTCGGTCCCCTCCAGCGCCTTTGCGAAGCGCGCCAAAAGCAAAATTTTCGAATCCGGGCGTCCAGCTCCGACAGTCCGAGTTTCAAGCACAAGGTAACTTTCGAGGGAGTGCCTAGCTAGTAGCCTGTAGGTTCGCTCGCTCGCCGGTCGTCGCCGGCCTCGCACTCCGGCGGGCGCCGGGTGAAGGGTGCGCGCGCGCGGAATCGGTCGCCAGTGTCGTCCCGACGGTCGCGCGTGCAGACCCCTCGGGAGTCCGAAGAGATGGAGCGGGCGGCGTCCCCCGGCTCGTCTTGGAAATCGGACGAGCCGATGAATCTGGAGTGTCACGGGCACGTGGCGACGACTTCGGCGCACGCCTCGGCGCGACCCGGCGCACGCGAGCCTCTGCACCGCCACGCGTCGCTTCACGCGTTCCTGCGCGGCCGCGAGCTCGTCCGCACGGCGAGCAACACCACACTTCGTCCGGGTGTGCGCGACTTCGTGTCCGGCGCGCCCGAGCCTCGCGCCCGCGTCTCCGACGAAGACGCGTTTTTCCAGCGCCGCGCCTCGCGACGCCTTTTCCCCGGCGCCAGGCGCGCGGCGGAGGGGACGCGCGACCCGGGCCGGCGCTGGGGCTCCGTCTCGGTGTCCGAGGCGTACGGCGCCGAGTCGGCGGACGACCGGCCGCTCGCGCCGCTCGTGGTTCGGTTCTGCCGCCGCGAAGACGGTTCGAACGGCCCGGACGCGAAGCTTCTCGCCGTCGCCGGCGAGGACGGCGCGGTGACCGTCGTCGACGTCGGCGCGCCTCGCGAGGTCCGCCGCGGCGACCGTCGTCGCGAGGCTGAGGCCCACGGCGCGCGTTCCTCGAGTTTCGCCTCGTTCGCGACTCGGTGCAGGTTTCGCGCGCACGACAACGCCGTGTTCGACGTGCGGTGGTGCCGCGGCACCGAACGCCTCGTCACGGCGTCCGGCGACGGAACCGCGCGACTCTTCGATTCGGAAACCGCGACGGAGCTCGGCGCGTTTTCGTTCCACCGCGGGACGGTCAAGGCGGTGGCGGTGCGCCCAGGGAGCGGAGGCGACGTGTTCGCGACGTGCGGCAGAGACGGCGCGATCGCGCTGTGGGACGCGCGCGTTTCGAACCGCAGAGACGGCGGCGGTATCACCTCGGCGCGGGGACCGGGACCGGGGCCGGCGCCGGTCGCCGCCGTCGCGCGCGCGCACGAAGCGACGACGACGATGAAGACGCGAGCGCGCGCGAATCGCGCGTCTTCGGTGTCGTCCGCGGCGTTCGCGCACGACGGGCAGGTTCTGCTCTCCGCGGGCGCGGCGGACGGACTGGTGAAGCTCTGGGACGTGCGTCGGCTGCGGAAAGAAACCCCCGCGGCCGTGATGGCGGACGCCGACCCGTTCGACGACCGCGCGCGCGAAGACTTTTGGAACGACGCCGCTGCGCCGAAAAGGCGGCTCCGCGCCTTTGGGATCACGTCCTTGGCGTTGGCCCCGAACGGGTCCACGCGCGTCGCGGCGTCGTACTCGGACTCGCACATCGCCGTGTTCGACCACAACGCGCCGTCCGCGGGGCCGAAGTGTCACCTGCGCGCGCCGGGTCTCAGTTTCCAAACGTCCTTCTACGTCAAGACGGCCTTCTCGCCGTGCGGCACGCACCTCGCCTCGGGCTCGCGCGACGGTGAAGTGTACGTGTGGCACGCGGACCGCCCGCGAGCGCCGCCGGCGGCGCTCGCGGGGCACGCGGGCGAGGTCTCGGCCGTGGACTGGTCGCCCGCGGAGTTCGGGTGCCTCGCGTCGTGCGCGGACGACGGCACGGCGAGGGTGTGGGCGGTGGACCGCGCCGCGGGCGATCGCCTTTCGGGGCGTCAGACGGACGACGAGACGGACGAAGAGGACCGCGTCATCAAGAGACGCCGTCGTTTTTCGGACGACGAAGACGAAGACGCGCTAAAGCGCGCGTCGGACCTTTTCTTCGACCGACGCGTTCGTCCGATGCCGGCGCGCGAGTCGTCGTCTCAGCCCTCGTCGCTGCGCACGCCCGCGTTTTCGCGCGAGCGTGGCATACAGGCGTACTTCTCACCGCGAGACAGCCAGTAGCGCGCCGGTTCGAGAGCGCGTACGATTTGTGATACCTACCTAATGGTAACACAAAAGTAGCTAGAGTCTACGTACGGTACTTCAGAACGTACGTCAGTCACCGCTTGCTCGCGTCGTCCTCCGCGCCCGTCTTCTTCGCGGACGTGTCGAGGCTCGACGTCGCCTCCGCGGCTTTCGCCTTCTCCTCGCACGCGCGCCGCGCGGAGATCTCCGCAGCCTCGTCCACGATCTCCTGCGCCAGCGTGCTCACCGCCATGGCGTACTGCGTGGACGGGTTGTACCGCATCAGGCTCCGGAAGTTGGCGGTGGCAAGGAAAGCCAGCGAACTTTCGCTCTCGGCACCGTCAGGCATGAGCAACAGCGTCTCGCTCGAGGGCTGCGGCGCATTGACTCGCGTCTCCGTGCGCACGCCGTTCCACGCGAAGAACTTCGCCGGCCTCCACGCCCGCCGCTCCGCCCAGAACCCGCCGATCGCGTCCGAGTCGGCCAGCCGCCGCAGACTCGCTTCGTCCTCGAACGTCGCCACGAAGCCCGCGGCGCGCACGCCCGGGTCCCACTCGCAGTACGCGCGGATGAAGTTACCCATGGACGCGAAGACGTCGGGAAGCGAGTTCCAGATGTCCGCGGCGCCGTCGCCGTCCTTGTCCACCGCGTAGACGTGGTAATTGGAGGGCATGAACTGGCACTGCCCCAGCCCGCCGTCCCACGAACCGAGAAGCGAGGCGCGCCGTTTAAAGGCGCGAAACGTTCGCCCTTTCGCGGCGGTCCCGTTCGCGCGCGCGGCGCTCGCGCTCGCGGTCGTCTTCACGCCCATCCCCTTGTCCACGATGCGCGTCGCCTCGACGAGCTCGTTTCGGAAGTACGCGGCGTCCACGGCGTCGCCCGAGACCCCGCGTGACCACGCGATGTTCGCCAGCGCCTCGATGCAGTCGGTGTTACCGGAGAAGCCCCCGAAGGACGACTCGATGCCCCAGATGGCGACGATGATCTCGCCGGGGACGCCGTACTCGCGCTCCACCTCGCCCAGCACGCCGGCGTGCTGCAGGAGCAGCGCCGCGCCGCGCTCGACGCGGTCCCGGGAAACCATACTCGTGACGTACTTGCGAACTTTGTTCTCGGAAACCTTCCGCGCCGCCGCTTCGGATCGCTCGCGCGCCGCGCGCGCGCGAGCGGCCTCCTCCGGCGTCGCCGGCGCCGGCGCCGGCGCCGGCGCCGGCTCGGGCTCGGGGTACGGCTCGAGCCCGTCGAAGCATGCGGCGATGGTCG
>MDSV01012933.1_pt1 | contig 17692 bp, 23 predicted proteins | sample 810851 | NCBI WGS metagenome assembly MDSV01 (sample SAMN05326640, study PRJNA326480) | marine metagenome | isolation source: seawater | place: Atlantic Ocean: North East | collected 2012 | reverse complement strand
ATGGGGCGTTAGCTCAGTTGGTAGAGCAGTGGCCTTTTAAGCCATTTGTCACTGGTTCGAATCCAGTACGCCCTATATAATCAAGTTATGAAAAATATTCTAACCATAATTTTGTTATTCTTTTCGTCTCATGTTTTGTCAGGACCAATTGACATCATGCATAATTCAATCTTACTCAATGGCTATCACTCCACTAATTCTCAACAATCAGACTCCATAGCTATAATTCTTCATGGTACTCGTGGACATCAGAATTTGGAACTCATGACTTCTTTAAGAGATTCTCTATTAGAGAATAATCTGGATAGCCTCACTATTAATTTAAGCTATGATATAAGTAATCGCGTCAGTGACTTTCTCCCATGTGATATAGAGCATCACCATAAACAATCTCATTCTCAAAAAGAGATAAAAACATGGTACCAACATCTGATAAAAATGGGTTATAAAAAAATATATCTGATTGGACATTCCAGGGGTGGCCTAGATATAATGAATTTTTATGAGAATTTAGCCCCAAAAGATCAAGATTTAGTTGAGTCAATATTTTTGATAGCCCCTATATCAGATACCTGGAAATCTTCTATAATAAGATATAAAGAAGATTATGATATTGATATCAACGATCTATTGAGTGAGGAGTCTAGGAAACTAAAAATTAATTTTTTAGGTTGCGAAGATACCATTGTTCATCGTGATTCATTTTTAGACTATTACTTAATCAGTAATGATGATAGTTTTTTTAATAACAATGATACTAAATTTGCTAATAAAGGTTTAAGTCTTCACCTCATCAATACTTTGGGGAAAGTATATGTAATTACAGCTTCTGAAGATAATATTGTTAAAAACACTCATTTAATAGTAAAACCAATTTCTAAAAATAAAAAGAATATTGAATTAAGAGTTATTGAGGGTGCAGATCATTTTTTTAGAGACTTTTATTTTGATGACCTTTTGGAAATAATCTTAGAGGAGATACTCTAGGCTCATTGAATTGTAAACGGTTCGTCAGTTATATTATTATCAATATTGATACTACGATTTATGGTGGTATCTGATTTTGGTCCTATTGTAACCTCTGAGGATGAATTGTCGAACATTTTTCTATTTACCTTTATAGTTGCAAACCTATCTTCTTTATCGAAATTCATCAAGATAAAATCACTTCTCACTATAGCTATCTCTGACCATCCATCATCACGCATGCTAACCCTGTAAAATTCCACTACTTCATCAGCAGAAACGTTGTGTAATAAATAAAGTACGCCTGTAAATCTTTCGCCTTCACCAAATATAACAGTTTTATCTGTTAGATATCTAGAATCTTCTGGTATTGGTATTGATATTTGAAGTCTTTTATTGAGACTAATTTCCTTGACCTCAGATGATGATTCCTCATCACCGCCAGACATTAAACCATTTACTGTAGCGCATGATGTTATAGTAAATGTAATAAGTGCAATAAGAACTAATTTGAGATTATTTAAAAAATAAACCATAATTATAGTATACCTATTTTCTAGACCCTGGGCCATTAATTTCCAACCCATTGCTCATATAGGTAATAAAGTATTCTAAGTTTCTATACTCTTCGTTTTGAGCTTTAAAAGGTTTAGCTCTAACTCTATTCAAACATCCAGCAAATCTCTCATGTAATGTCACCAAGCGCCCTGCACTTGATCTATATGCTGGGAAATGCGTTGTATGACCAATCCCAGGACTTGGGATATCTGCTCGTAATTTTGTTCCTGTTTGGTAGACATGACAGTCAGCACAGGAAAAATTTAACTGACCTACCTTTGTAAAATAAAGCTTTCTGCCCATTTCGTATGCATCTAAGGCTTTATCATTATTTGGGATTTCCAGATTAATTATATTTCCTCTTGATGTATAAGCCATGTATGCTGAAATATCTGCCATTGGGCCACCCTTATAATAACTAAGTGGTTTTTCACCATTCTTTTTTCTACACTCATTGATATCTTGTTCTAAAGTTACGACCTGTTCTTTTTCTTCATCAAAGTATGGATAATTAGACCTGATGCCTATACCTCCATTTTCAAAACAAGAAGCATAAGTATTGCCATTTTTGAAAGGTATATTAAATAACTCCTCTCCTTGTTCAACATTAAGTTCATAAGGAGGAAAGTCTTCTATTGATTCCCATTGCTCTCTTGCAGAACTATCTATGGAATATACTCCATTATTATAGTCACTAAATTCAGTATTGGGAAAACGGTTTTTAAAATGATCTCTAAATAACTCTAAGTCTTCTTCAGGAGAAGCATATGCAGTTAAACTAGAAAATAAAACAACAAATAGAAGTTTTTTTATTTGGCTTTTCATTGATTGGCTACTTGACCTCGCTGATCTGTGAGTCTGTATTTCCTTGATTATCAGACCATGTTAATTCCAACTTATCGCCTTTAGAACCGCTATAAACAAAAGTCAAGTATGGGTTTTTTGAGACTGCTGGTCCCCAATGTACTGTTATTACTTCATCACCATTTGCTTTAGCAACAACTTCTTGTATAAAGTGTGCAGGAAATTTATCCCCAGTTTTTTTATTGGTTCTTTGACCTGTTTCCATTGGGTGTTTCATTAATGCCTTAACTGTAACGTTACCTTTGCTTTCTTTCGCTCGTATTTTTATTGTACTCATTGTTTAACCTCCGCATCCGCCAATAGTTATTTTTACTTCTTTTGAAGCTGTATAGATTTTTCCATCACTCTTTATTGCAGCCATCACCGTTGATGTCTTTCCCATTTTAATTCTTGTTCCAATTATAGGTTTTGATTTAGCTGTAAGATTGTAGCCACATGACAAAGGTTGTGGATTATTTTCAACAAATACCATGATTGATTCAACATTATTAAGAGTTGTTTTAACATTTATTGGAACAATCGCGCCATTTTCAGCAATATCTGGCGCTTTTAATTTAACCTTGGATGTTTCATTGATATCATTATGTCCATAAATGCTTTTAATAGATTCATTCAAATCGGTTATATCAAAAGATTCTTTCGGCCATGCTGCATAAACACGTTTTGGTTTAATCAATAAGCCGGCAAAAGTGGTTATTGTTGCCGCAGTCATTAGAGAGTTTTTTAAAAAGTTTCTTCTGTTCATAATTTACCTCAAAGAGTATATAAATACTCAATTATTTTATTTATTTCATTTTTTGTTAGTGCTCCATGTTTGCCAAATGGTGGCATAAAAGAGTTAGGATCCATTTTGGTTGGATCCCAAATCTGATCAAAAAGAACGCTTTTGTCTGGAAATCTGGCTTTCATAGCAATTAATGGTGGACCATTATTACCAGCAAGTTCGCCATCATCTATCATATGACAAGCAAGGCAATTACCTTTTTTTCTATCAAAAGCAAGTTTCTTACCTTCTTCAATATCATTGGCGCTAGCAAGATTCCCGATGAAAAGGGATGTCAGAAGTAGAGCCAGAATAGTATTAAATATCTTCATAATTTTCTAGTATATTATAGTACTCATAGACTCATAAAAAAACTACTTTAATTACAAGTTTTTTCACCAAACAGTGGTTCTAGGGGTCTCGGACCACTGCAAATAATTGAGAGTTTTTTTGCTTCTAATACTTGCTTTCTCGAAGAACTGATCTTATTTGATTTGATTGAATTTTCAATAACCTCAAGAGCAACCTTCACTTCCCCCAATAGAACATAGTAGTCTGATAAAAACATAGCCGATTTATAATAATTATTTCTCATTGTATATAATTTAGACACTAATCTTAGGTAATTTGGATTTAAACTATAATGGCTTTCTAATGGTATAAGAAGCTGTTCTGCATAATTTAGACTCTTCTTGTTTTCGATTAATATTTCAGCAATTGATAGTGAAACCACTGAATTAAGAGGATAAATATTTTTTATATGATTTAAAACAACTAATGCTTCGTCAATATCTTCCTTATTAGCAAGAATCTTTGCAAATAGTATAGAGATATATAAGTTATTTTTATTCTCCATATAGGTGGGATAAATGACTTTATAAGCATTTTTATAATCTGATTTTTTAAAATATAGTAAACCTAGTTTGTGCGCGGTATATCTATTTTTATTGACTATATTTTTTATTGAATTATTGATGTCACCAATTGTTTCAACAGATAAAATATTCTTTATAAAAATGTAATCATCCGTTGTATTTTTCATCGCAATATCTTGCTTAACTGATCTGTTTTTGATATTAGCTATTCTATTTTCATACATTGGATGTGTAGATAGATATGCTAAGTTACTTTGTATTTCTCCCGTTGCATTCTGCATATCATAAAAGAAGTTTGCCATTTCTTTGATGCTATAGTTAGATCTATACATGATTTCAACAGCATAGCCATCTGCTTCAACCTCATTTGCTCTTATAAGATTAATGTTAGCTTGCGCAGTTTGACCAAGACCAAGTTTGAGGGCTGCTAGTGATGCTTCGGTATTCCCAGCAAAAATACCAGCAATAATTCCTACCCACATAGGAATATTGTTCATATTTGAGTTTGCGATCATTTCTGCAGAATGACGAAGTTTAATGTGCGATATTTCATGTGCAATTACTCCGGCTAATTGGGCTTCATTCTTGGTTAATTTAATCAACCCTGCATTTAGGCCAATATATCCTCCAGGTACAGCAAAAGCATTAACATCATTTGAATTTACTACAAAAAAGGTATATTTTCTTTTTGAATCCAATACATTTCTTGATAATAAATTTCCTAAATAACTTATATATGAAATTATTAATGGATCATTATTAATATAATCATACTGCTGCAACCTGCGATATGTGGCCAATCCAATAATATCTTCATCTTTAAGAGGCAGGGTGGCACTATATGGATCTCCTAACTCAGGTGTAATATTGTCAGCTCTCGCCAAAAAAGAGCTTAGTAAGAGTGTTATACATGCAGTTAGCAAAAAAGTTGTTGAATATTTTTTCATTATAACTACCATATGAAATAGTATATTAATAAATTACTATATATTAATGATTACTAAATAAAACTATTATAACCTAAAGGTATTTTAATGTCAGACTTTGATAAGGAATTGGATACTAGCGGTCTCAACTGTCCGCTACCCATAATAAAAGCTAAAAAGGAAATCAACACAATGGAGTCAGGACAAGTGCTCCACATCATCTCCACAGATCCGGGTGCAGTTAAAGACTTTGAATCTTTTGCTACTCAAACCGGTAATCAGCTGATGAGCTCGGAAGAGAAAGAAAATAAGTTTTATTTTTTATTAAAAAAGAATTAAAAGTTTTGCACTATATCTATAGGTTATTCTTATTTATTGGTGCAATATCGACAATATCGTTAATAATAATTTCATATCTCACATATCAAATTATTAATCCAGAAAAAACTAATTTGGACGATGAATATGATGCAATTGTAATTCTGTCAGGAAATCCTGAGCGAGCGAGAATAGCCAGTAACTTATTTAAAACTAAATATTCTAAATACATTCTCCTTAGCAAAGAGGATCAAAGAATTAAAAACTATTTAAATCCAAGATTTTCTAAAAAAACATATGAGCTATACCAGGATATTATTCTAAAGAGCCAAATAGATAGTAACAAAATAGTTTTGTTTGGCACTAATAATACAAGCACATATGATGAAGCTATTTCGCTAAATAAGCTTGATTTCAAAGATATTAAAAAGATTCTTATAGTGACAGATAAATACCATATTTTTAGAACTCAGGTAATATTTAACAACGTTATCTCCAAATATGAAATAGATTTTTATTATCAGGATGATATGAAAGATTGGATTAGCAATAAGACATCAATATTAACTGTATTTTCTGAAATACTTAAATCTATTCTATATTATATATTTACTGACTTTGACGGATATTTGGGAAAGATTTGATATCTGATATTACTATGAAAACTATATATATAATGATGATTGTTTAAAAAAGATGTATGATGTACAGGGTAGAAAACTGAGAGAATATATGAAATTAAGTGGATCTGAAATAATTATTGAATGCTTAAAGAAAGAAGGTGTAGATTTCATCTTTGGATATCCAGGAGGAGCAGTGCTTCATATATATGATGCGCTTTTTAATGCAGATAAAATTAAGCATATACTTGTTAGGCATGAGCAGGGTGCGACACATGCCGCGGATGGTTATGCAAGAGCTTGCGGCAAACCTGGAGTGGTGCTAGTAACGTCTGGTCCTGGAATTACAAACTGTGTCACTGGACTTGCTACAGCTCATATGGATTCTGTTCCAATGATTATAATATCTGGGCAAGTATCCAGACAGTATGTTGGAAGCGATGCTTTTCAAGAAGCAGATGCTACCGGCATCACTAGACCTGTCACAAAACATAATTTCTTAATAGATAGTAGAGAGTCTATAGCAGAAGTTTTTAAAAAAGCTTTTAAAATTGCTACAACTGGGAGGCCTGGACCTGTATTAATTGATATACCCAAAGATCTCACTGATCCAAATATAAAAATTAATTTTGAATATCCAAAAAATGTCAAGATAAGATCATACAAGCCTGCGATTAGTGAATCCGAAGAAAAAATAAAGCAGGCAGCAAAATTAATATGTTCTGCAAAAAAACCCATGATTTATACTGGAGGAGGTATTATCCTAGGAAATGCGCATAAAGAATTAAATGCTTTAGTAAAAAAACTTGGGTTCCCAATCACGAATACACTTATGGGACTAGGTGGTTACCCAGCATCTGATAAGCAGTTCCTTGGAATGTTAGGTATGCATGGAACTTATGAAGCAAATATGGCAATGCATGACTGCGATGTATTATTAGCTATAGGAGCAAGATTTGACGATCGTGTTACAGGCGATACCTCAAAATTTTGCCCTTCCGCAAAGATTATACATATAGATGTTGACCCATCATCTATATCAAAAATTATTGAAGTAGATCTATCTCTTGTAGGAGAAACATCTAAAATATTAAAATCTTTGATTAAGTCTATTAATCCTTTTTTAAAAAATATTAATAAGACTGCTTTAAAAAAATGGTGGATACAAATAGATAAATGGAAGTTGAAAAAATGTCTATCTTATACAAAGTCAAAAAATATTATCAAACCACAGTCGGTTATTGAAACCTTATATGAAGTTACAAAAGGCAATGCCTATGTAACATCGGATGTAGGACAACATCAAATGTGGGCAGCGCAATATTATAAATTTGATAAACCAAATAGATGGATTAATTCGGGTGGCCTAGGAACAATGGGTTTTGGCTTACCTGCTGCAATGGGTGTGAAATTAGCATACCCTAAATCCGATGTAATTTGTGTTACTGGTGAAGCTAGCATACTTATGTGTATTCAAGAGCTGGCAACATGTTTGCAATACAGACTTCCAATCAAGGTCATTAATTTGAATAATCGATACATGGGAATGGTCAGACAATGGCAAGAATTCTTTTATGAAGGCAGGTACGCCATGTCATATATGGAAGCATTACCAGATTTTACTCAGCTTGCCAATAGTTTTGGACATATTGGTATTCAGATAGACAAACCATCTGATTTAGAACCTAAATTAAAAGAAGCTATGAAAATGAAAGATAGATTGGTGTTTGTTGATGTAATTACAGATCAAGAGGAAAATGTGTATCCAATGATTAAAAGTGGACAGGCACATAATGAAATGCATCTTTCCCCTACAAGCAAAGATACCGAGTTAGCATAATCATGAAAGAGAAAAGACATATTATTTCTTTGTTGGTAGAAAATGAATTTGGCTCATTATCGCGTATTGCCGGATTATTCTCTGCCCGAGGTTACAACATACATTGTTTAAATGTTGCACCTACCAATGATGAATCAATTTCAAGAATGACCCTGGTAACATTGTGTGATGACACTAAAATAAGCCAACTAATGAAACAGTTAAATAAACTCGTCGATGTTGTGAATGTTAAAGATTTGACTGAAGAGACACACATAGAGCGTGAAATGTTGCTTTTGAAGTTAAAATGTAATAAAAAACAAAGGGATGAGGTAAAAAGATTAACGGATATCTTCAGGGCTAGAATAATAGATGTGACAGATACAACCTATACAGTTGAATTAACTGGTGCCACAGAAAAGATTTTGGCATTCATTAATTCAATGGGAAAAATAAAAATAATAGAGATGGTCCGCTCAGGCGCCTTAGGTATTAGTCGTGGAGTTGATAGTCTAGAAAATATAAAGTGAGGAATAAAATGAAAGTATATTATGATAAAGATGCTAACTTAGATATTATTAAAAAATTAAATGTATCTATTATAGGATATGGGTCGCAAGGGCATGCTCATGCTTTAAACTTAAAAGATTCCGGTGTAAATGTAACAATTGGTCTCCGCGATAATTCAAGTAGCGCATCAAGAGCTCAAAATGAAGGCCTTGAAGTTCTATCAGTAAAGGAAGCAGTTTCTAAAGCTGACGTAGTGATGATTCTTGCTCCAGATGAATATCAAGCGACTATTTACAAAGAGTCAATTGAACAAAATCTGAAAGACAATGCGATGCTAGCATTTGCACATGGTTTTAATATACACTATGGCCAAATTAAACCAGACAGCAAGCATGATGTTTTTATGATCGCACCTAAAAGTCCTGGTCATTTGGTGAGGTCAACTTTTCTTCAAGGAAAAGGCGTACCCACTCTCATTGCTATTAATAATAATAGCTCTGGTAACGCAAAAGAAGTTGCGCTGGCTTACGCCTCCGCAATTGGTGGAGGAAGAGCTGGCATTATTGAAACAGATTTTAAAGAAGAAACAGAAACTGATTTATTTGGGGAACAGGCTGTTCTTTGTGGCGGCGTTACAGCTTTAGTTAAAGCAGGATTTGAAACTTTAGTTGATGCTGGTTATGCTCCAGAAATGGCATACTTTGAGTGTTTAAATGAGCTTAAACTTATCGTAGACTTAATGTATGAAGGTGGAATGACAGAAATGAGATATTCAATTTCCAATACTGCTGAATATGGAGATTTGACAAAGGGACCGTTTATCATAGATGATCATGTAAAAGCAAAAATGAAACTTGTTTTGGAAGATGTTCAAAATGGTAAATTTGCCAAAGACTTTGTTAATGAAATTAAAAGTGGTTCAAAAGAATTTAATAAACTTAGACAGGAAGGCTCTGAACATTTGATAGAAGATACTGGAAGAAAGCTTAGAGACATGATGTCATGGATGCAAGATAGTAAGCTTGTAGATGAAAAAATTGACAAATGATGGAAGATAAAAAAAAGAAACTACCTGGCGTATTTCTGTTGCCTAATCTTATTACCACAGCAGCCTTGTTTAGTGGTTTCTATTCAATAGTTTCTTCTATAAATGGAGAAATTATTATAGCTGCTTTGTCAATTCTTATAGCTATGATATTGGATGGTTTGGATGGAAGAATTGCTAGATTAACTAATACTCAAACTTCATTTGGCGAATATTATGATAGTTTGTCTGATATGATTTGTTTCGGTCTTGCTCCTGCGCTTTTAATGTATATGTGGAGTTTATCTAATTTTAATATTTATGGTTCACAATGGTCAAAAATAGCCTGGATTGCCTGTTTCATTTATGTGGCTTCAGCAGCAATCAGATTAGCTAGATTCAATTCTAAAATACAAACACAAGATAAAAAATATTTCATAGGACTGGCCAGCCCAGCGGCTGCAGCAGTAATAATTTGCTATGCTTGGATGTTAGAAGTTTCTAATGTAAACATTGCTAATTACAATTGGATGAGTTTGATATTGTTGCCAATGTTATCTTTTCTAATGATTAGCAATATCACCTATTATAGCTTTAAAGATTTTAATATAAGACATAAAGTCCCCCATATAAGCTTATTTCTTATCGCTCTCATTCTTTCATTTATATCTTTTGACCCACCATTAGTCTTATTTTCATTCTTTATACTATATGCATTATCTGGTCCTAGCATGTATCTACTTAGACTGATTAAAAAAAAGAAATCTATATCGCCTGATAAAACTTCTTCAAAGCTTTAATTTTCCTTGCAAATTTAGTTTTTTGATATAGAGTTTGAGATATGATTAAAACTCAATTCAATGTTAATCACCTCTGTCAGAATGGTCTCTTAAAACTATCATTTTAGTTTTTCTATAGGAGTCTTATAACTATAATCAATCAATAAATATGAACAATAAAAATTTAATAATTTTTGATACAACTTTGAGAGATGGGGAGCAAAGCCCAGGCGCTTCAATGGATATAGATGAAAAAATGCAAATTGCTTCTGCGCTTGAAGAGCTAAATGTTGATATTATTGAAGCTGGTTTCCCAATTGCTAGCCAGGGTGATTTTAAAGCTGTTCAAGAAATATCCAAGTCTATTAAAAAATCCAGCATTTGTGCGCTTGCTCGAGCACTAGATAAAGATATAGAGATTGCTGCTGAGTCATTGAAGGATGCAATCTATCCTAGAATTCATACTTTTATCGCTACATCACCGATACATATGGAAAAGAAACTAAAGATGCCACCTGAAAAAGTTTTAGCTAAAGCCGTTGAGGCAATAAAGCTTGCAAAAACTTTCACAGATGATGTTGAGTTTTCTCCAGAAGATGCTGGAAGATCTGAGTTAAAATTTTTATGTGACGTTATAGAAGCAGCTATTAACGCAGGAGCAAAAACTATAAATATACCCGACACTGTGGGTTATAATTTACCTCATCAATTTGGAGAATTGATTAGCAATATAATTAAAAATGTAAGTAATTCTGATAAAGCCATTTTTTCTGTTCATTGTCATAATGATTTGGGACTCGCGGTTGGTAATTCCCTATCTGCCGTTCTTAATGGAGCCAGGCAAGTTGAATGCACGATAAATGGTTTGGGAGAGAGAGCCGGGAATGCTGCATTAGAAGAGATCGTAATGACTGTTAGAACTAGACAGGATATATTCAATTGTGACACCAGAGTAGACTCGAAAAAGATATTAAAATGCTCAAGATTAGTTTCTGGTATAACTGGTTTTCCAGTACAACCCAATAAAGCAGTAGTGGGGAAAAATGCTTTCGCACATGAATCAGGAATACATCAAGACGGTATTATTAAGTCAAGAGAGACATATGAAATTATGAGAGCTGAAGATATTGGTTTAGTAAGCAATTCCCTTGTACTTGGCAAACATTCCGGCAGAAGCGCATTTAAACAAAAACTTAGCGATTTAAATATTATGCCGAAGGATAATGAAACATTAGATGATTTATTTTTTAAATTTAAAGATTTAGCAGATAAAAAGCATGAGATATTTGATGAGGATGTGATCAATATTGCCTCTAATATCAAAGTTACTGAAAATTTAATAAATTTTAATTATATGAATGTTGTAACGGAGAGTGATAAGAAGCCATTCGCTCATATCAAACTTGAAATTGATGGTAATATCATGGAGTCTAAAGCTAGTGGAGATGGAGCCGTAGATGCTGCATATAATGCAATTGAGGATATCATTAAAAGCAAATGTAAGTTAATTCTTTATTCTGTTAACAATATAACTTCTGGAACAGATGCTCAGGGAGAGGTTACGGTAAGAATTATAAAAGATAATAGCATTTTTAATGGCCATGGTGCTGATACAGACATTGTCAAAGCATCTGTATTAGCTTTAATTAATGCGCTAAACAAATTTAAACAAAATCCAAATCAAAATTCGTCAAAAAAACGCGGAATTTAATGACAAAAAAAACTCAACAATATTTATATGATATGGGTATTGATATATTTTGGTTTAAACCTAAACCTTTTCTTATTACTAAACTCAATAATGACAATCTATTAAAAATAGAAAAAAATATTGAAGGTTGCAAAAAATGTTCATTACATGAATCAAGAACTAATATTGTTTTTGGTGATGGTGATAGCAAAGCAGACATTATGATAATAGGAGAAGCGCCTGGGCAGGAAGAGGACAAAATTGGACAACCTTTCATTGGCAGAGCTGGCAAGCTCTTAAATTCATTTTTATCATCAATTAACCTTGATAGAGATTCAGTATTCATCACCAATACTGTTAAATGTAGACCTCCTGATAATAGAAATCCCGAGAATATTGAAATTCAATCCTGCTCTAATTTTTTAGATCGACAAATAGATGTTATAAAGCCAAAGGTGCTAGTTCTTCTAGGAAAAATTGCAGCTAATCGAATGTTGAACCTCGACAAACCAATTTCAGAATTGAGACTAAAAAAATTTTATATTGGAAAATATAATATGCCTCTCATAGTTTTTTATCATCCAGCTTATATTTTAAGGAGTCCATCACAAAAACTTAAAGTTTGGGATGATTTAAAATTTTTAAAAAGTATAATAAGTGCTAATGGTTGCTAATATATTACAATTTATCGATTTTAAAGATATGCGCATGATTGATCTAGATCATGTATATGATTTGGAATGTAGATCTTATGATTTTCCATGGTCGAGAAACATCTTAAAGGATTGTTTGCTCAATAAATATGATTTTTACCTAGCAATCTATAATAGTAAAATTGTTGGTTATGTAATATCCAAAATATCAATATATGAAAGTCATATCTTAAATCTTACAATAGATGAGGATTATAGAGGTAATGGTATCGCTTCAGAATTATTAGAAATGATAATTGCTAAATGCCATATACTAGGATCCAAAATGATTTTTTTAGAAACCAGGATTACCAATGAACCTGCAATTAAACTATACGAGAAATTTAATTTCCATACTGTTGGCTTAAGAAAAGGCTATTATAAAACATCTCAGGGCAGAGAAGATGCAATTATATACAGGTGTTTAATTAATTAACATTCATCTCCACTCAAGGCTTTAATCGATAATGCATGTATATCGGTCTTCATCAGTTCGCCCAAAGTTTGATAAATTAATTTGTGTCTATCAATCATATTTTTGTCTTTAAAAGCATCAGATACAATATATAGTTTAAAGTGACCTCCAGCCCTAGCACCAGCATGACCAACATGTAAATGTCCTTCATCTTCTATGCTTATTTTTATAGGTTCAAGGCATTGTAGGCTCTTTTGTATTAATTTAATTCTTTTTTCACTCATGTTTCAATTATATGGTAATTTTTAAAAAATTATATAAGAAATGAGTGTTATTAAACTTTATGATAGAATGATATTAGTTTTGTATATATGGACTGATTATGAGTGAAAAAATTATTTTTTCTGGCGTGCAACCTTCAGGTGAAATACATTTGGGCAATTATCTTGGCGCCATCACTCAATTTGTAAATAATCAAGATAGCAATACTAGTATATTTTCAATTGTTGATTTACATGCGATAACATTACCTCAGGATCCTGAATTGTTACTTAATAGAAGTAGAGAGGTCTTAGCGATATTTCTAGCTTCAGGTTTAAGCCAGACAAAAAATATCATATTTAAACAGTCCGAAGTGCCGGAGCACACTCAGTTAGCCTGGGTTTTGAGTTGTACTGCAAAGGTTGGCTGGTTAAATAGAATGACTCAGTTTAAGGATAAGGCAGGAAAAAATAAAGAGAATGCATCTATTGGATTATATACTTATCCTATTTTAATGGCTGCTGATATTTTATTATATTCTGCGACGCATGTACCCGTAGGTGATGATCAAAAGCAACATCTTGAATTAGCCAGAGATATAGCACATAAATTTAATACAGATTATAAAAATGATTTTTTTGAATTGCCAGAACCCTTGATTAATAAATCATCAATGAGAATTATGAGTTTAAGGGATGGTTCTAAAAAAATGAGTAAATCAGATATATCGGACTACTCAAGAATCTTAATGACTGATGATAACGACAAAATTCAGAAAAAAATAAAAAAAGCAAAGACTGACTCAATGTCAATGCCTGTTAATATTGAAGATGCAGAATCACGCCCAGAAATTAATAATTTATTAAATATATTTTGCGCCTGTACCAATGATGATAAAAAAAATATAATTGATATGTATGCATCAAAAGAATTATCTATTTTTAAAAAAGATTTAGTGAATATAATTACATCTCTGATAGAACCCATTGCTAGTGAAACAAGTAAATTATTAAATGATCATGAGTACTTAGATAAAGTCTTCTTTGAGGGAGCTATAAAAGCACGTCAAATTAGTCAAAAAAAACTTTCCGATCTTTATAAAATAGTTGGTATGATTAATAAATAGAACATGTTGAATTCAGATAAAAATAACTTAAATATAAGGCTCAATGGTACAACAATTACTGATATCCCCGACGATCTATTTATACCACCTGATGCACTAAGAGTTATACTAGAACAATTTGAAGGTCCGCTGGATCTACTTCTATATTTAATTAAGAAACAGAATATTGATGTGGTTGATATACCGATTTTACCCATCACTAATCAATATGTTGAGTATATTAATCTAATGCAACAAATGCATTTTGAATTAGCCTCCGACTATTTAGTTATGGCATCCACTCTTGCTGAGATTAAGTCAAAGATGTTAGTACCCAATGAAAATGAAGAAGAAGAGGAAGATGATCCCCGAGCGAATCTAATAAAAAGATTAATGGAATACCAGAAATATAAAGAACTTTCTTTAAAACTGGATGATGTTCCTCGTTTAAATAGGGATACTTTTATAGTCTCAGGAATTTTAGCTAAATTTGAGAAAAAAACTGATGTTCCATCTGTTGACCTTACGCAATTAGAATTAGCTTTTCAAGAAGTTCTCAGGAGGGCAGAGATATTTGCCTCACATAATATTCAATCAGAAGCTCTGTCTGTTAGAGAAAGAATGTCATTAATATTAGATAGCATTAACAAAAACGGGACTATAAAATTTATTGATTGCTTTACTCACAAAGAAGGAAAAATGGGTGCTATTGTTACATTCTTAGCTATTTTAGAAATGGTGAAAGAGAGTTTAATTGATATTATACAGAATGAGGATTACTCAATGATTTATCTACAGTCAATAATATCATGAGTCAGACTAAATCACTAAATCTAATAATAGAAAGCGCTCTCATGACAGCGCATGATCCGTTATCTTTGCAAGATATTGCAAATTTATTTGAGGACGATAAACCGTCTAAAAATCAAATAAAGAAAACAATTGATGAATTAAACCTAAGTTATACAAAAAATTCTTTCGAAGTGGTACTAGTAGCTAGCGGTTATAGGATACAAATAAAAAATGGCTTTGATACATGGTTAAGTAGATTAAACAAACAATCATCAACTCGATACTCAAAAGCTTTTTTAGAAACTTTAGTAATTATTGCTTATAAGCAACCTGTTACCAGGGGTGATATTGAAGAAATAAGAGGGGTTTCGGTTAATCCTCAGATAATTAGAAATTTAATTGAGTTTGAATGGATTAAGGTTGTGGGCCATAAAGAATCACCTGGAAAACCAGAGTTACTATCAACAACTAAAAAGTTCTTAGATTATTTTAATTTAAAATCACTCAGTGATTTGCCGCCACCAGAAGAAATGGAAGCTCAATAACTACTCTTTGAGTCTGGGCATTAACATTACTAGATTGCATGGTCTTGTTTCGCTATTCAATTGATGTTGAATGATCTCGCTCCAAGCTGTCGAGCATGCATCTAGGGAACCTGGCAATACAAAAATAAAGGTCGAATTAGCTACTCCAGCAAGAGCCCTTGTTTGGAGGCTGGATGTTTTAATTTTATTAAAAGATATAGATCTAAACAATTCACCAAAACCTTCAATTTCCTTATCAAGTAGAACTTTCACAGCTTCAGGAGTGCCATCTCTTCCAGTTATTCCAGTTCCTCCGCTTGTAATAACTACATCTACTTTCTGGTCTACAAGATATTTAGAAACAATATGTCTGATTTCAAAAATATCATCTGGAACAATTATTTTACTCAAAACATTATGGCCTGACTTCATAATTAGTTTTTTTAATAATTTCCCCGATTTATCAGTAGCAGTTGTTCTTGTATCTGATACGATGATAATTATTATGTTTAATTTTTTCATATTATTTAAGATTTTCGTTAATACCAATATAATAAATATTTAATAAAATGTATAGAGTTCAGAAGATATTAGCAATGATTGGAGTCTTGTCTAGAAGAGAATCTGAGAAATATATTAAACAAGGTTTAATAAAAATTAATAATACTATTGCTATTTTAGGTTCAAAAGTAATTATTGGTGATAATATATATTTTAATAAAAAAAAATATCAAGTTACTGAAGCATTAATAAACTCAAAAATTGAGGTCTTATTATATAATAAGCCTGCAGGATATGTTGTGACACGTAAAGATACTGCTATGCGAAAAACTGTGTTTGATAATCTTCCTAAGATCAAAGGTAGATGGGTTAATGTAGGAAGGTTAGATATAAAAACTTCGGGTTTACTTTTATTTACTAATAATGGCGATATTGCTAATAAGCTAATGCACCCATCATCAAATATAATTAGAACCTATGAAGTTGTATTGGATGGTGATTTTAGTAAATCAAAACAAAAAGATTGCATAGTTGGAATTGATATAGGGTTATCAGAAATTGGTCGTTTCTCTGATATTGTTGAAATTTCGCCTAATTATAAAAAATATAAGGTGAGTTTAACTACAGGAAAAAATAGAGAGGTAAGAAGAGTTTTTAAAGCCATTAGCTGTAAAGTCTTATCTTTGAAGAGAATAAAATACTCAACCATACTACTAGATGATTTAAAAGAAGGGAGCTATAAATTACTAGATGATCCTAAAAAGAGAAAATTGCTCAAAGGCTTATATAAATAATTAAGGAAATGTCACTTTTTTAGTATCAAGCAAGTTGCCCCATGGCCGCCATTATGCTTATTAGCCGAACTTGCTGCTAAAACATGAGGTGAGCTAATTAAAATCTTTTCTACAAGTCTTTTTATAGGAGCTACATCATTTTTATTATTCAGCCCTTTGCCATGAATAATAAGGAGATATTTCAAATTATTTTTGAAACCATATTCTAAAAAAGAATTAATTTCTATTTCAGCCTCCATAGTAGTGAAACCATGAAGATCTAGAATTTCTAACTCGTTAAATTTATATTTCAAAGATTTAAGCTGAGACAAGACTTTATTTTGCAACCCATCTTTTTTATGTATAAATACTTTATTGCCTCCACCATCATATAAGTCATCATGACTCACATTAGTTTGTATGTATTCTTTTTTATAATAAATATCCCCATCTTTTTTTTCACTTAATACTTGTTCTAGATCAATATTAGATTCAGCCAATAGTTTTTCAAATTCTGATTCACTTTTATCTTTCATGTTATTTTATGCTAATTAGTCAGTATTTAAGTATAATATAGATATAAACTATTATTAAACTTTAATGAAAATATTACTATCTAATGATGACGGATACAATAAGCCAGGTATAAGAATACTTGAACAAATTCTTCAGTCCTATGGCAATGTAACAGTTGCTGCCCCATATAAAAATATGAGCGCCTGCAGCAGTTCTCTCTCCGTTCATTCTAAAGTTAAAGTAGAAAAAATAGATAGTAAACACTATAAGATAAAAGGAACGCCCGCAGATTGTATTCATATAGTTTCACGAGGTCTAATGAAAAAGTTGCCTGATATTGTTATATCTGGAATTAATTATGGTAGTAACTTAGGAGATGATGTTATTTATTCTGGTACTGT
>MDSV01171597.1_pt1 | contig 17693 bp, 8 predicted proteins | sample 810851 | NCBI WGS metagenome assembly MDSV01 (sample SAMN05326640, study PRJNA326480) | marine metagenome | isolation source: seawater | place: Atlantic Ocean: North East | collected 2012 | reverse complement strand
CGGCGGCGCCGCCGCCGCGGCCTCCTTCTTCCCCCCGAGGAACCCCAGGAGGCTGGTCTGCTTCCTCCCCGCGGCCGGCCTCAGCTCCGGCGGCGCGTCGTCGTTGCCGTCGTCGTCGTCGTCGTCGTCGCTGATGGCCACCACCTCCGAAGGATCCGCTCGCGGCGCGGGGGCGTCCGACTTGGCCTTCTTTGCCGCGCCCGCGCCCGCCGCGGCGACGCTCCGCCGCTTCGGCGCCGCGAGCGGCGCGGCCTCCTTGGCGACGGTCGCGGTGACCCTGCCCCGGAACACCTTTTCCTCCTCCTCCTCCTCCTCCTCGAGGTCGAAGTCGTCCACCTCGGAGAAGTCGTACCGAGCGGCTTTCGCCGACTCGCGCCGCGGCCGCGCCGAAGGACGACTCGCCGCCGCCGCCGCCGCCGCCGCCGCCGCCGCGCGGTCGTCCTCGTCCACGTCCTCGTCGCCGCTGAGGTCCAGGGACACGTCGACGCGTTCGCTCGCGTCTTTCGTCCGTTCTCGCGCCGCGGGTCCCTCGTCGGTCTTCTCGCGTTCGCCGCGGACCGACGTCTTGGGCTTGGCGCCCTCCTCGGCGGCGACCGAGAAGGCGAAATCGGCGAGCGTCGCGGGAGGCGGCTTTTCCGCTTCGGGCGACGACTCAGAGCCTTTGGCCGCGGCGGCTTGGACGTGCTTCAGCTCCTCCGGGAACGGCATCGGCTCCTCTCCCGGGTTGGCCTCCGCGGTCCCGACCCAGTGGCACGTCGAGAAGACGATCATGGAGTCGAACCAGTCCTCGAGGTTGAGCCGATCTTTGCTCTTGACGTTGAGCGTGAAGTATCGCGCGGTGCGCGACCGCACGATGGTCCCGCACAGCTTCAGTCTGCCGAACCCGGGGTACTCGATGTACATCACCGGGTTCTGGGTGTCCAGCTTGGCGAGCGAACCCAGGCGGCCTTCCTTCAAGTTGCCGAGTTGGCCGGGGAACACCGTCATGTAGCGCGATTTCTTGACGCTCGAGCGCTTGTGGATGTCCTTGCAGTCGCTGCGCTTCAGCACCTTGGAGGGCTTGAGCTCCGTCAGCGAGGAGGGGCGCACGCGGCTCACCAGCCGCGCGTCCAGCGCGGCGTCGAAGAGCTCGCGGCTGCGCTTCGAGGCCTTCGCCTCCTCCGCCTCCACGGCCTCCGTCTCGCGATTGCGGGGCTTGGGAGGCATGACGCGCGGAGAAGCGTCTCAGGTGTGCCTAGTCGGTTCGAGCGGAACCCACGACGAGGAGACGCTCGAGCGAGTCACGCGCGCGTCCGAGGGCGAAAGAGGCTCCCTCTCGCACGAGATCGCCCTGCGACTCGACGCGATCTCTCGTCGACGCTCGGGACCGAGCGAGCGCGGCTCACTGTGAGGTGCGCGTTCGGCACCCGTTTTTGAAAATGTGGACTACAACAAGGAGCGCCGACGCCGACTCCGACTGAGTGAGAAGAGAGAAGTGTCTATCCCATACAGCGCGTGTCGCCACTTCCGTGACGCGCGACCCAAGCCACTCGCCGCGCCGTCCCTCGACCCACCACGAGCGCCGCGAGCGCCAGTGCATGACCGTGCGGAGGGTCATCACGAGCATGCTTTCCTCTTCCCTCCAAGTCGCGCTCGGCGCGCCCGCGGCGTGTCGCGTCGCGCGCGCGGTGCGCCCCGCCGCCGCCGCAGCGCCCAATGCGCGAGCCTCGGGCGGCTCGTTCGCGCCCCGGCGCGGGCTCGCCGTGACCGCCGCGAGCGCGTGGCGCGACGCGTCCGAGCTCGCGGACCTACTCGAGCGCAGGCACGGCGTCGTCCGCCGCGGCGCGGACGTCGCGGCGCGCGCTGAGCGCGGCGGCGGGGGCCGCGCGACGAGCGGCAAGAGGAGCGACGGGAAAAAGGCGTCTTCGTCCGGGGCGAAAACCGCCGCTCCTCGGCCCGGCCGCAAAGGCGTGGGCCCACCCCCTCGCCGGGGTGGCAAGAAGAAAGCGAGAGCCGAGGCGAAACGAACGTCGGTTGGTCTCGACGCGGATGACTTCGTGGAGAACGCGTCGTTGGACGTTGACGACGAGTTGTCCGCGTTTGACGACGACGACACGGGCGATTACGATCCGCGCAAAAGCACCATCGCGCCGCGCAAGAAGGCCATCGTCGGCGCGTTCAACGACGACGACGACGACGACGACTTCAGGGAGGATACCAAAGCGCCCGTGTCTATCGTGAACGACGGTTCCGACGAGCCGTTCGTGTTTTTCGAGGCGCAGGACGGGGACGTGGCCGAGATTGGGGAGGAGGAGGACGAGAGCGATTTCGACGAGGACGGTTTGTTTCTCACCGACGCCGACGACGAGCTCGCGCGACGAACCGCGCAGCAAGCCAAGGGCGCGTCGGTGAAGTCCTGCCGCTACCTGCAGAGCTGCGTGCGCGTCAAGGACTGTCCTCCGCCTCGGTACCCCGAGATCGCGGTCATCGGGCGGTCCAACGTCGGCAAGTCCAGCCTGATCAACATGCTCACCGGGCGCACAAAGAAAGAAGTGGCGAAGACGTCGAAGAACCCAGGCAAGACGCAGACCATCAACCACTTCGAGATGGTCACCGGCGACGGGACGTGGTACTTGACGGATCTGCCAGGGTACGGGTTCGCGAACGCGCCGGAGAAGGCGCGGAAACAATGGGCGCTGTTCACGCGCGAGTACTTGCTGGAGCGCTCCAACCTGCTGGCGGTGATGCTGCTCATCGACTCCACGGTGAAGCCGCAGCGGCTGGACCTGGAGTGCCTCGAGTTTTTGGGCGAGAACGACGTGCCGGTGACGGTGGTCTTCACCAAGGTGGACAAGAAGCGCAAAGTGAAGAGCGGCGTGCGCGCGCGGCCGGAGGAGAACGTGGAGATGTTCTGCCGCGAGGTGTCGGAGTACTGGGAGGAGATGCCGCCGATGATTTTCACGTCGTCCAAAACCGGCGACGGGAAACAGAGCGTGCTGAACCACGTCGCGACGCTGCGGCAGTTCTTCAAGGAGGGCGAGAGACGCGCGCGGCGATGACGCGACGAAAAGACGTCTTCTGTCGTAAAAAAAAACGCGTCTCTTTCCCTGTCCCTCTTCGTGACTCCACACGCGTTCAGAAGAACTCCGGACGCATCACTCGGGCCTTTTGGTGAAGATGGTCGTGCTCGCCGTGATGGGGATGGCGCACGGTCGGTACACCGTGGCGTCGAGCACCGGCATGCGCGCGAATTGCGGCTTCCCGTGCGGAGCATCCTTCACGCCGTACCCGCACTCCATCGCGGACGTCTTCGTGCGCCCGTAGTCGCGCTCCCAGCTCGTCTGTGTCGGGTTCTTCGAGGGGCGCCCGCTGATCATGGAGTTGGGCACCGCCGTCGCGACGTCGCCGTCGTCGAAGACGGCGTCGAAGAGCGTCGGGCGACGACGTCGATCGTCGCGACGCGCCTTCGCGCCCGCGCCCGCGCCGTCGGCGTCCAAGGCGTGCCCCGCCGCCTCCATCGCGGCGCACATCTCCAGATAGGCTTTTTTGGTCGCCTCCGAGGCGTGCCTGTTTTCGCTCTTCAAAGCTTCCCGGTACTGCTCCGTGCGGAAGTCCATGCTGAACTCGTCGCGGCGAGAGAAATCAGACGTCCCAAACCCAGCCTTCTTCTCGCTCTGCACCTCCGCGTACTTGAGCCGGTCCACGTACGGCACGCCCTCGCTGAGCCAGGCGTGCTGCTTGTCCAGGTACACGTCGGGGTGCTTGCTGCCGAGCAGGCCCTCTTTGGGGGGGTTCGTGATCATCTGGCGCCCGGTGAAGCTCGAGCGCACGTGGTGCTTCACGGGGTACGGCAAGGGCTTGGCCTGCGTCGCGGAGGGGGGAGCGAACCAGGTCAGGGGGGGAATTCTCGCGGGGTGTGTGTACGCATTTGGGTGATTGCCACGCGATTCCCGAGACGCGCGCGCGCGCTCGGGACGTACCTTGTTGCCGACATCGATGTACCCCGCGGAGGAGAAAACCCCGAGCAGAGCTTTCTCGCTGGTCTTGCTCACATACCCCTCGGGGAGCTTCTTGGTGTCCCCACCCGCGGCGGCGGCGTCGGCCATCGTGCCCGGCGCGCGCGAGTGTGACGAGGCCCGAAAGACGAGAAACTCGCTCGAGAAACTCGCTCGAGTCTCGAGCACCGCGAAAATCGCCGAGCGGCGAGTCGGACCTCGACCTTCGCGATCTTGAGTCGTGACCCAGACAAACCGCTCGACCGGATTTCGAATTTTAAAAACAGAAACAGCGTTGCTTGCGAGCTGCTGCGCTCGGACGCGGAACTTCGCGTCGCGCTCGAAGCCCGCCCGACGCACCATGCGCCCCCGCGACCCCCGCGACGGACCCGGCCCTTTCGCCAACGCCATCGGCATCGCCGCGGGGATCACCCTCGGCGGTGTCATCGTCAAGGTGCGCGTCCGTCCTCGACGCTCCCCGCGCTCGTCTCCCTCGTCGCTCGTCTCTGACCGTCCCCGTCCGTCTCGCGCGCCAGAAAATGCACGAGTCCCCCACGAAGACGCTCGCTTCCCAGGCTGGCAACGGCTCCGCGCGCGTGTCCTTCCCCCGCTTCCCGGCGCGCCGCAAGACGGTGGAGGTGACCCTGCTCGAAGGCCAGACCGTGGGCGAGCTCATGTGCCAGTACACCGGTGAGTTCACCGAGGAGAACATCGACACCGTGGCGCGGCTGAACAAGAACTTGAAGGATCTGGATTTCGTGCGGCCGGGCACGGTGATCCGCCTCGTGGACAACCGCGCGCCCAAGCTCGCGACGCCCGAGGCGGAGTGGTGGAGCGCGCGTGGGATGGGCGCCGGCGCGACGGAGGCGGGCGCGACGGCGCTCGATGAGACGGAGCGGCTTCCCGTCGACGTTTCCGTTGACGTTCCGGCGACGGCGCCGCGCCGCGCGGATGGCGTCGCCGTCGGTGACAAAGAAAACGTCCCCGCCCCGCGTACCAAGCCGCCGCAGAAGCCGTCCCTGAAGCAGATGGTGAACCGCGACGGCGTCGATATGCGCGTCCCGGAGGAGGCGTAGACGCGCGGGTGGACGCGTTCGGCGGAGGATGAAAAGAAACGACGCGACGTTTCTTTTGGCGAACCCTCTCGCGACGCGCGTCGTCGTCGTACATAAGTATAAGTACTCAATCGTAGAGCCGATGAACGCCTCTCGTCCGTAGTTCGCGCGCGCGCCAGCCACACACCACGACGCGCGCTGCTCTCAACATCTCCCGTCCTCCTCGCACTCGTCGTCGCTCGCGTCGAAGAGCGTGAGCGCGTCGTGGGCGCTCGGCGGCTCGTCCTCGATGACGCTGTTCGCGCGCGCGACGCGGCGCGCGATGGTTCGCGTGAGCTCGTCGTCGGGCTCGGCGAATTCGGGAACGTCTCTTCTCAGACAAAACCCGAGCACCGCCACGAAGTGCACGAGGTGTCCGAACCGAGGGTCGCCCTTACCGATGACGCGCAGTTTGAGATCCATCCGTAACTCGTCAGCGACTCGGCGCAAAAATACGGCGCGCGCCGCCGACGCGAATGAGACGCTCACGACGACGCCCGCGTTTTTTTTCAGTACTCGCGCGCACTCGCGTATCATCTTGAGCTTGTCCTCGTCCCCGTGCAGCGCATCCAGCGTGCCTTTGTCCACCACGACGTCGCAGCTGCCATCCGCGATCACGGGCATGGACGTGCAGTCCGCGACCAGGCACTTCGTCATCGCGTCTTCTCCGTCGGTTTTTCCGACGGCGTGCCTCTCCCGCAGGATGCGCACGATCCCGGGGTCGATGTCGGTGAGCACCAGCCTCTCGAGCCCGAACGCGGAACGCAGCTCATCCCCGAACGAGGACCCGCCGCACCCGACGTCCAGCACGGTGCCGCCCCCGCGCGCGGCGCGCGCGCAGTACGGCGCGATGAACGCGCGACAGTCCGCGAAGTCGCAGTGCCACTCCCTGGTGCGTGCGCTCTCGTCGGTCTCGTACACCCGACCCCAGTGCGCGGCGTACACCTCCGCATCCGGCGAGGGGTCGGGGGGTGCGTCCGCGGGGGCCATGCGTGTTCCGCGAGCGCCGCCGTGTGCCTACCACCGGACCCACGAGCCCCCCGCCGCGCGGGGTGCACTGGTGCAAGGCATGGACGTCTCTCGGAGTTGGAGACATGCGGTGGAGGCTCGAGGGTTCCGACACTTTTTCCGTGGGGAGAGATCGCTGATTTCTCTGCGGCTCCACCGTCCTCTCGAACCAATCGCCTCGATCATCGCATTGTGGGCGGCGCGGGGTCGCGACACCCTTTCCGCGCAAGATGGCGCGCCTCTTTCTCGACCGCGAGCCCTTGACGCAGTACAAGGACCGTCTGTTCAAGGGCTCGATGGAGGAGTACCTGGAGCGTCTGCGCACGAGCGCCACCCTGTACGTGGGCAACGTGAGCTTCTACACGAGCGAGGAGCAGATCTGGGATTTGTTCTCGCGCGCGGGCCCGGTGAAGGCCATCGTGATGGGCCTGGACAAGAACCTGAAGACGCCGTGCGGGTTCTGCTTCGTGGAGTACCACAACCGCCCGGACGCCGAGCGCGCGGTGAAGTACCTGAACGGCACCAAGCTGGACGACCGCGAGGTGCGCATGGACTTCGACTGGGGGTTCCAGGAGGGGCGGCAGTTTGGCCGCGGGAAGTCCGGCGGGCAGGTGCGCGACGAGTACCGCACCACCTACGACGAGGGCCGCGGCGGGTACGGCAAGCTGCTCAAGACCGAACTGGACGCGCTGCAGAACGAGGAGGAGGAGGAGGGCGCGCCGGGCGAGGGGTACCGCGGCGAGCGCAGGGCCGCCGTCGACGCCTCCGATGACGCAAACGAGAACGAGGCGAAGGAGACTGACAGCCGCGCGCCGATGGTGGTGGGCGCGAAACGCGGCCGGACAGACGAGGAGGAGGACGAGGCGCCCGCCAAGTCGAACCCGAGGTTCAGGGGGGACGAGAGCGACGAGGACTGATGATCGCGGACGAAAAGTCGCTTTCGGCGTTGTCGTCGAGAGACGCGCATTGCGCGAAAAATTTATCACCGAAATCACCACCGATCGATCGCCCTGCGATGACCGCTTTCGGTCAGCAGAAAGGGTTTTTTCGCCGCAACCTGAGAACTCCCGGTCGTCTCAGCGAACGTCAGTCTGGTTTGGCGGTGTTGCCTTTTTTTCTGTCCTCGGAGGTTTTTCGGCGCGACCGATGTCGGCGCGCGTCGCGCCGCCAGTCACGCGCCGCGCGACGGAGGTCCGCCAGACCGGGCGTGCCGAGTGCCACAGAGCGCGCGGTTGTGGTGGGACACAGCGAGGCCGGAGAAAATCCGTTCCCAGGGCGCGAGTCGCGTGGGCGTGTGGCATCTCGTTCGCCGCCGCCGCCGCCGCTGCCGCTTTTCGGCGTCGCGAATCCCGTTCGCTCCGGAGGCCTCTCGAGGGCGCGTTTGCCGGACGGACCGCGGGCGACGGAGGCGTGGTGACGCGGCGGCGGTGACGTACACGCCACGATGGTCAAAACCGCGGTGGTCGAGCTGCGCCAGCCCGGCGTGGTGACCAAGGAGGTCGTATCGACGTCCTTCTCGTTTTACGACGCGGGCGAGGCGGAGAAGATCAGCGTCAAGAAGATCTCCAATCCCGTGCTGTTCGACGCGCTCAACAACCCGGTGACGGACGGGCTGTACGACCCCGCGCTCGGCCCGATCGATCCGCATGGCTCGTGCGCCACCTGCCGGCTCGGCGCGCTGCACTGCCCGGGGCACTTCGGGCACATCGACCTCAACGTCGCCGTCTACAATCCGCTCACCTTCGGCACCGTGCTGAGGCTCCTGCGCGCCGCCTGTCTGCACTGCGGGCGCTTCAAGCTCGCCGGCGACCGCGTCGCGGCGTTCGCGACGCGCCTGCGGCTGATCCGAGCCGGCGACTTGGAGGCGGCCGCCGCGGTGTCCACCGTGGGCGTCAGCAAGAGCGTTCGCGGGGAACTGCGCGCGATGGAGGAGGAGGCTGGCGAGATGGACGTCGACGACGAGGAAGCTGCACGCGTCGCGGAAAACGTCTCCGGACGCGTCGACGCGAAGGAACCCCGCGAGACGGGTCGCCCGCGGTGGACCGCGCACGCCATGGCCGAAGCGCGGGACTTGGTTCGCGACTTCCTGGGCTCGGTTCCCAGCAAGTGCGAGAACTGCGGGTGCGCGAGCCCGAAGATCGCGCCGGAGGGCGCGACTCGGCTGTACCGCCACGCGCTCAACGGGAAGCAGCGCGAGGTGAACGCCGCGCTCGGCGTGGACCTCGAGGCGGAGCTCGAGGCGCTCGCGCGGCGCGGGAGCGGCACGGACGGCGCCGAGCTCGCGGGCAAAGAGGTCGAGGAGGGCGACGAAGATACCGCCGAAAAAGGCGCCGACGCTAAGAAGAAGAAGAAGAAGAAGAGAAGAAGGAAATCGAAGGCCGGGTCGGACGACGACGACGAATCCGGCGACGATCCCGACGCCGGCTCGGACTCGGACGCCGACTCGGATGGAGACTCGGATTCGGATTCCGACGGTTCCGACGCCCCGAGAAAGACACCGAAGACGAAGGCGGACGAGTCTTCGCCGAACGAGGCGAACGCCGCGGCGGCTTCGAAGAAGTTCCTGATCACCACCGACGAGGCGCTCGGTCTGCTGGAGAGGCTGTGGGCGCGCGAATACGATTTCTGCGCGATGGTGTGGGTCGCATCGGCGGCGCCGGGGAAGGCGTCTTCCGCGTTTTCGGAGAGCGGCGATCCGTTGCAGACGCGCCACTCCAACCCCGCGCGTTTCTTCATGAAGAAGGTGCTCGTGACGCCTTGCCGCCTGCGCCCGCCGTCGCGCATGGGCGACATGATGTTCGAGCACCCGCAGAACGTGCACCTCGGTGCCATCATCCAGGCCAACCTGACGCTGGCCGAGCTCTTCCGCAAGCCACCGACGGTGCCCGAGCCCGAGTCGACGCGCACGCAGCGCATGCTCCGCGCGTTCATGACCCTGCAGGCGGGCGTGAACCGCCTGATCGACAGCTCCAAAGCCGAGGGCGGCGACGCGAACGGCATCGGCATCCGGCAGCAGCTGGAGAAGAAGCAGGGTTTGTTCCGCATGAACATGATGGGCAAGCGCGTCAACTACGCGGCGCGCTCGGTGATCATGCCCGATCCGTACATCCGCACGAGCGAGATCGGCGTGCCGCCCGTCTTCGCGAAGAAGCTGACGTTTCCCGAGCACGTCACCGCGCACAACATCGACCTCATGCGGCGGCTCGTGGAGAACGGCGCGGACGAGCACCCGGGCGCCAACGCCATCGAGGACGAGCGCGGGCGCGTGATCCACCTCGAGCGGTTCACGCGGGAGAAGCGCGCCGCCATCGCCAAGACCCTGCTGGCGACGCCCGGCGCGGCGACCGACACCGAGTCCGCGCGAGCCGCGGGGATCCCCGTCGAAGACGGCGACGAGCGAAAAGCGAGCCGCGGGAAGCACATCAAGCTCGGCGACGGCGACGACGACGCGAAGAAGGAGGGCGGCGTTTCGAAGACGGAGACGTCCCTCGCCGCCGACGCGGCTCGCGCGGCGGCGGCGCCGGCGCCCCGGCCTTTAGCGAAGAAAGTGTACCGCCACCTGCGCGACGGGGACGTGCTTTTGGTGAACCGCCAGCCCACGCTGCACAAGCCGGGGATCATGGCGCACACGGCGCGCGTTCTGCGCGGCCAGAGGACCATCCGCATGCACTACGCCAATTGCTCTACGTACAACGCCGACTTCGACGGCGACGAGATGAACATGCACTTCCCGCAGGACCACCTCGGCAGAGCCGAGGCGTACGAAATCGTGCGCGCGGACCAGCAGTACACCGTGCCGACTGACGGCAAGCCCCTGCGCGGCCTGATCCAGGACCACGTCTGCGCCGGCGTGCTGTTGACGAAGCGCGACACGTTCTTAACGAAGGCGCAGTTCCAGCAGCTCGCGTACCTCGCGCTGGTGGACCTGGTCGGCGGCGAGGGCGGTCGCGGCGGCGGGAGCGCGGCGGCGGCGTCGCTGCGCACGCCGCGACCCGCCGTGTTGAAGCCGGTGCCCCTGTGGACGGGCAAGCAGGTGGTGGGCTCTGTGCTGCAGCACGTGACCGCCGGGCGCGCGCCGCTGACGCACGACGCCGGCGCGAAAGTGCCCGCCAACTACTGGGGTGGCGACGAGTCCGGCGAGGGTGCCTTCGTGGTGCGGCGCAACTACGTGTGCGCAGGCGTGCTGGACAAAAACCTCTTCGGGAAGCACGGGCTCGTGCACGCGGTGGCGGAGCTGCACGGCCGCGTGCTGGCGGGCGACTTCATCTCCGTGCTGTCGCGCCTTCTGACCGCACACCTGCAGCACCGCGGCATGACGTGCGGGATGGACGACCTGCTTTTGAAGCCCGAGAGCGAGGCCGGGCGCCGCGAGCGCCTGGCCGAGGCGACGGGCGCGTGTCGCGGCGCGGCGGCGGCGTTCGCCGAGGCGGACGCGAACGCGCCGGACGCCGCGCTTCGCGAGCAAATCGCCTCGCGGCTGTCCGAACGCGAGGGCGCCGAGGCGGCGCTGGACATGCGCAGCTCGGGCGCGCTGAACAAAGTGACCAGCGCGACGGTCGGGCAGTGCCTGCCGCACGGCACGAAGAAGCCGTTCCCGCGAAACTGCTTGTCGCTCATGACCCAGAGCGGCGCCAAGGGGTCGATGGTGAACTTCTCGCAGATCGCCGCGTGCCTCGGGCAGCAGGAGCTGGAGGGGCGGCGCGTGCCCCGCATGACCAGCGGCAAGACGCTGCCTTGCTTCACGCCGCACGACGTCTCGGAACGCGCGGGCGGATACATCCGGGACCGCTTCTTCTCGGGGTTACGGCCGCAGGAGTACTTCTTCCACTGCATGGCCGGCCGCGAAGGCTTGGTGGACACCGCGGTGAAGACAAGCCGGTCGGGGTACCTGCAGCGGTGCCTGGTGAAGAACCTGGAGGCGCTTCGCGTGCACTACGACCACACCGTCCGCGACTGCGACGGCGCGGTGGTGCAGTTCCAGTACGGCGACGACGCCGTGGACGTCACCAGGGGCGGGTGTTTGTCCCAGTTCAAGTTCCTCGCCGAGAACCCCGAGCTCGTGCGCGCCAACCTGGAGAGCGCGCGGCGCGCCGCCGGCGCGACGACGTCGGCGACGGCCGCGGACGGCGCCCGAACCGACCGGACGGTGGCGCTGCGACACCTCCCGGACGACGCGAGTCTTTCGCGCGCGTCAGGAAAGCCGGAGACGCCTCTGACGGCGACGCACGCCGCGGGCTCGACCGTGGGCGTCGTGCCCGAGAAGTTCGCGGACGACCTGGACGCGTTCCTCGCCGCGACGCACCCGGACTACTTCGCGCCGGAAATCGCTCTTTCCGGTTCGGCGGCGACCGAGAAAAAAAAACCGAAAAAGACGAAGAAGACGAAAGAACCGCCTTCGTCTTCGCCGAGTCGTACTACCTTGGCGCGCGACGCGGGCGTGTCGCGCACGGAGTTCGAGACGCTGATGCGGCTGCGGTTCCTTGCGTCTCTGGCCGTGCCGGGCGAAGCCGTCGGGTGCGTCGCCGCGCAGTCGGTGGGCGAGCCGTCGACGCAGATGACCCTGAACACGTTCCACTTCGCCGGGCGAGGCGAGGCGAACGTGACGCTGGGGATCCCGCGCCTGCGCGAGCTGCTCATGGCGGCGTCCAAGAAGCTCGCCACGCCGGTGATGACCTTGCCCCTCCGCGAGGCGTACGCCGACGACGTCGAGGCGGCGCGGCGCCTCGCGCGGCGCCTGCGCCGCGTGCGCCTGGCGGAGCTGGTCAAGAAGCTCACCGTAGAGGAGACCGCGTGCGGCCGCTCGCACGGCGGCTCGGGCGCGCTCGCGCGCACGTACAGAGTGCGCGTCGAGCTGCGCGGCGACGAGGACGCGGAGGACGCCTCCGACTCGGAGGAGGACGCCTCCGACTCGGAGGAGGACGGCGACGCGACTGAGGCGTCTTCGGGGCGCGTGCGCTTCGCGCAGGCGGCGCGCGCGTTCAAGAGGGAGTTCGCCAAGAGGCTGGTGGGCGAGATCAAGCTCGAGCTGCGCCGGCGCGGCGCGGGCGCGGGCAGGATCCACGCCGGGCGCGAGGAGGGCACGCGGACGGGCGCGGGACCGCGGGACGCCGCCGCCGCCGCCGCCGACGCCGACGCCGACGCCGACGCGTCCGCCTCGCGGCGCGCGGCGGCGGCGGCCGCTGCCGCCGAGGATGGCGAGGACGGCGACGACAGCGACGACGACGGCGCGGAGGACGAGGAGGGCGCCAAGACCGAGGGCCGCCGCGGCGCGCGCGGGGACGGCGGCGAGAAGTACACGGAGAAGGGTGCTGACGAGACGCGCGCCGGGAAGAAGGATGACGACGACGACGACGGGGGACGCGCGGCGACGGCGACGGCTGCTGAGATCGGGTCGGGGCGCGGAGAGGAGCGACGCGAAGACGCGAGAGACGCGACGTCTTCTTCCGGGTCCGGATCGGACGACGCGATGGCGACGTCCTCCGACTCCGACTCAGACGCGGACTCGGACGCGGACTCCGCTGGGACGTCTCCGACGACGGCGACGCGGAAGAAGCCTCCCGCCGCGAAACCGAAACCGAAATCGAGGCTCGGTCGCGGCTCGGCGCTCCTCGAGTCGCTGGAGGAGATTTGCGAGAGCATCTCGGTGGACCGCGCGAGCCGCGCGTGCGAGCTCCACTTGTCGCTCGCGCTGGGCGCGCCGCGGCTGCTGATGCTGGAGATGGCCGAGCAGGTGGCGGCGGCGACCATCGTGCGCGCGACGAAGGGTATCGACAAGACGTTCGTGATCGGCAAGCCCTCCTCCGAGGACCCCACGGGCAAATCGCCCCTGTGCGTGCAGACGGATGGCGTGAATTTCGCTGCCGCCTGGGCCAACGACGACCTCGTGCGCTGCGCCGACGTGAAGACGAACGACGTGTACGCGATGTTGACGACGTACGGCGTGGAGGCGGCGCGGCAGACGCTGGTGGCGGAGGTCAAGGGCGTGTTTGCGGTGTACGGCATCGGCGTCGACGCGCGTCACCTCAGCTTGATCGGGGACTTCATGATGCAGCAGGGTGACTACCGGCCCTGCTCGCGCGCCGGGATGGAGACGAGCACGTCGCCGCTTTTGAAGATGTCGTTCGAGACGGCGGCGGCGTTCTTGGTGGACGCCACCCTGAAAGGGACGGTGGACGAGCTCGACAGCCCTTCCGCGAAGATCGTGCTCGGGCAGGTGGTGGAGATGGGCACCGGCTCGTTCGGCCTGAGGTTCGACGTGGACAAAGCCGCGGCGATGAGAGGAGACATGAAGACTGAGACGTACTGATGATTTTCGCGACGGCGTTTTGTGACAGTGCGAGAAAGAAAAACCGAAACCCGAGACCGCGCGCGCCTCATCACGCGTAGTGACACACGTAGTGAAACTGGTCCGCCACCTTGACGTCGAACGAGGAGTTGGCATCGATGTTGAAGGACTCGCCCTCCCCGACCGCGACCCATTTGTCGGAATCCTTCAGCTTGTACTCGCACGAACCCGCCACGCACTCCATGATCTCCGCGGCGTTCGTGCCGAACGTGAGCTCGCTGTTCGGCCCCAAAACCACGCCCGCGGATTTGCTCACGCCGTCCGCCGTCGTGAACGAGTGGCTCACGGCTTTTCCGTCGAAGTACACGTTCGCCTTAGTGGTCAGCGTGACGTTGTCGATTGTGGCGGTCGGCATCGTGAATGGAAGGGCCTGCTACGGTGGGGCAGCGAGGTGCGACGTGACGAGGTTTTGTGATGACGAAGAGCCGAAAACGTATCGACCGGAGCGCGAAGCTGACGACGAGCGATTTCGTGACATGAAAAAAAACGGTTCCTTCCGATGAGCCGACGAGCGCTCCACTGTTCGGCCGCGCAGCTCAGCCCACGCTCGAGCTCACGCGGCACTTCCCACGCGACCGCATCTTTTCGGTCGTCGTCCGTGGACGCCCGCCGCGATGCCTCGCTCGACCGCGGGGTTCAAGGATGAGGCGTCCGCGAACGAAGTAGAGCGCTGGCTGAATCGCCAGGAGTCCCTCGGAAAGCCCGTCACGGCACATCGTGACCTGCTGGCCACCGCGGGCGCCACCGTGCGAGGCGTCGTGCGCGACGACGCCAAGGCCGCCGCGCCTGTCGTGGCGGCTCCGCACGTGTCCTTCGCGCCGAGCCCCTCGGAACGAACGCCGGCGCGCCCTTCGTCGGGGTCGGGCACGCGCGCGACCGCGTCCGGCGCGTCTCCCCGTCGCTCCCCGACGGCGGCGGTTTCCGTTCCCGGAAGCCGCGCGTCGGCGTCGACGTGCGCGCACGAGGCTGGGCGCGCAAAAACGGGCGTCGACCCCACCACGAACGCTCCGCCTCGTTTGACGGCCGCGTTTTACGGCGGGTTCGCCGGCGCCCGCTCGGCGAACGCGGAGGGTTTCGATGCGCCGCACGATCCCGCGGCGCGCGCACTGTTGCGCCCGGCTTTCGCCGCGGCGCGCGCGGCGAAGGCGGAGAGCCAGACCCGCTCGCGGTACGCGGAGTCGCTGTCCTGCGGGGACGGGTCCGCCTCCGCCTCGGAGCTGCGCGCCTGGTGGCGCGCGAACGCGCTGCAGACGACGAAGCGCGCGTTCGACGCCCCGGTCGCCGCCGCCGCCGCGGAGGTGCCGGGCGCCGCCGCCGACTTGGAATCGCGGCGGCGCGGCTTCGCCGACGCCGCCCGCGGGACGCGGCTGTATTACGGCGACTTGTTCTCGGACGAAGGCGCCGCCGCCGTCGACGCCAGGCTCCGCGACGCGGAGCCCGAGGAGGCCGTACAGATCATAGAGGCGATGCGCGCCGTGCACGCGGGCACGGCGACGCACCGGCGCAGGACGCGGACCACGACGGCGACGGACTTCAGGCAGGGCTTCGTGCCCACCGAGGCGGATGCGCGCCGCCGCGCCGAGACTGCGCGGCGCGCGCGGCGCGCGCGCGCGCCTCCCGAGGCGCCGGCGGCGGTGGAGGCGCGCGTCAAGCGCAAGGCGGATCTTCTGCGATCGGAGGCGAGCGACCGAGCCGCGGCGAAAGCGCGTGGGGACGCGGCGAGCGCGGCGACCGGTCGGCGGACGGTCGGCGTGAACTGCGACCCCGCGCGCGCCGCGGGCGGAGGGGGAGAGCGGACCGCCGGCGCGAAGAGGCGCGCGGAGAGTTTCGGGAACGACTTCGAGTCCGCGGTGGTCCCCCGGTTCCGCTCGTCGTACGCCGAGAAGCAGTGCGCGCACATGCCCGAGATCGTGGCGCAGACGCGCGCGGGGGGGCACAGAGTGAAGCACGAGGAGAAGGCGACGATGCCGTTCGGCGAGGGGGCGGGTCTGCCCCGAAGGCTCGAGGGCGAGGACGGCGCGGGGCGCGTCATCGGGATTTGGCGGAATCGACCCGGAACCGGCGGCGATTCGGGAAACCGCGCTCTGTACCCCATCCCGCGGTACCTCACGCGCCGCCGCCCGGAGTCCGCGAGGGGGAAGCACGACGCGTCCTCGACGAGCCGCCGCGCGTTCGCGCCGCGGAGCGCGGAGTTTGGGGAGAAGCGCGCCGCCGAGGTGCGGGCGACTGTCGCGGCGAACAAGACGAAACGCTCCGAGTCCCGCGTGCCCCTCGGGAACAAGGGGATCACCGACCATCCGCGGCACAGGATGACGAGCTCGTACGTCTCGGACTACGTGGAGACGCACGCGCGCCGCGTCGAGAGCGCCGAGGGGGAGAAAGAAAACGAATCCGCCTGAGGTACCTTCGCGAAAGGTTGCTACGTATGAAAGAAAGGGGTCTACGATACGCCCACCCGAACCTCTCATCACCCCGTGGCGACGCTCTGCTCTGTCTGCTCGCTCTGCTCGTCGTCGCGCGCGGAGCGCATCTCCCGGAACAGAGACGCGCGTCGTCTCTGCCGCTGCGCGCCCAGAGCCACCGCGTGCGACTCGTCCCGCACGGCGCGCAGGAGGCGCGCGCCCGGCCCGCCCGCGGCGCGCGCCTTCCCCCCGCGCGTCGCCGCGGCGCCCGGCCCGACCACCATGCGGTCCGCGGTGAAGTCCACGACGTCGCCGGAGTCGTCCACGACCGCCCGCGGCACGAACACGCTCTCTTCTCCGCTCGCGCGGCCCTTCGCGAGAGACGCGAGCGCGACGGCGTGGGAAAAGGGGCTCTTCTCGCGTTCAGCGCGATGCGCGGAGGAATTTTTTTCCTCCGCGCGCGGAGGTTTGACCGAAGAAAGGGTTCCGAGGGGAGCGTCTTCGCCCTCGGACGCGCCTTTTTTGTCCGCCGCGCGCGGCGCGCGCGCGTTGGTCACCTCCACGCCCGCCTCGAGGCACGCGCGCGCGGCGGCGAGAAGCTGCGCGGCGCCCCCGTCGATGAGCGCGAGGTCGGGGAGCGCGCCGGGCACGCGCGCGCCGGTCTCGGCGGCGGCGGCGGCGGCGGCGGCGGCGCGCTTCCCCGAAACGGCGCGCTCGGCGGCGGCGATTCTCTTGCCCATCGCCGCGCGCACCGCCGCCGGATCGTCCCCGGGCGCCACCGCGCCTTCCCCCGCGCCGGTCTCGATCTCGTACCGCCTGTGGCGCTCGGGTTTGCTCACCCCGTCCACGAATACCACCACGCTCGCGGACGTGTTGGCGCCGGCGAGGTGCGAGATGTCGATGCCCTCCACCACGAAAGCGCCCGCGTCGCGCCGCGCCGCGCCGAGCGTCGCCGCCAGGCTGTCGGCGGCGTCGGCGGCGTCGGCGGCTTTCCTCGCCGCCTCCGCGGCGTTCGCGCGCGCCAGCGACGCGAGCGCGGAGGGCAGACCCGCGGGGAGATCGGCGCCGTGCCGCAAGACGGGTCTTCGTCTTCGGTCCTCACGCCCTGTATCTGTTTCCGGCGGCCGTTTCTGTCGCCGATTCTTCAAACGGAATCCGGTCGTCTCGCGCGCCGGCGCGTCCGAAGAGAGGGCCCGCAGGATCCGGTCCAGCCCCGCCGCGTCCGGGAGGTCGTGGGGCACGTACACGTGGTCAGGCGGCGCGTCGAACGTGTCCCACCATCCGTTGTTTTCGGTCTGCGCGGACCCGCCCCCGCCCCCGAGCGCGTAGTAAGACTCCAGGCACCGCTGCGTCGCCTCGCCGAGCGCGGTTTCGAGCTCCGCGCGTTCAAAGTCGCGATTCGCGTTCGACGCTTCGTCATCTTCTTCGCCGCGCGCTTCGTCGGGAAAGCGCTCCTCCTCGTCCGGAATTTCAGGCCCGCCGCCCGAACCGAGCCACTCCACGTCCGCGCGATCGCGAGAGAACGCACGCGTCCGTGACGCGTGCGTGAGGCGTTCGTTCACGGAACCGCGAGATTCGCGCGACGCGGAGACGTCGTCGGAGACGTCGTCTTCGTCCAACGCGCCAGTCGGCAGGTGCACCGTCGCGGCGAAGATTTGCGCCACCGTCCCGTCGCGCACCCGCACGATCTGCACGGCGCAGTGCGTGCCCTGCGCGGCGGCGGCGACGACGTCCACGCTCAGGGCCCGCCCGCCGCGCGCCTCGGCCACAGCCGCCTCCTGCAGCAGCCCGGAAAGCGCGCCAAGCGCGGACGCGTCCGGCGCCGCCGCCGCGCGGACCGCCGCCGCAGCCGCCGCGTCGCCGCGGGCGT
>MDSV01148434.1_pt1 | contig 17695 bp, 15 predicted proteins | sample 810851 | NCBI WGS metagenome assembly MDSV01 (sample SAMN05326640, study PRJNA326480) | marine metagenome | isolation source: seawater | place: Atlantic Ocean: North East | collected 2012 | reverse complement strand
TATACCTGATAAATATTCTTCTATTCTAAGTCAGAAACTTGTTAACGCTGATATAATTGATGTTGGGGCAGAATCATCTCGGCCAGGAGCCTCATCTGTATCACTTAAAGAGGAGTTGAGTCGCATTTCAATTTTAAAAAATATTTTATCTATCAATAAAAATAGATTTTTTTCAATTGATACCTATAAATATGAAGTTGCCAAATATGCTTTAGATAATGGCTTTAATATGATTAATGATATATACGCAGGTAGATATGATAGTAGAATTTTAATGTTATCTGCAAAAAAAAATGTACCTATAGTTTTAATGCATATGAATGGAAAACCAGCTAATATGCAACAAAACACCAATTATAATTCTATTATTGATGATATAATGTTTTTTTTTGAAAATAGAATTAAGGAAGCAATTTCATTTGGGGTTGCATCTGAAAATATAGTTATAGATCCTGGCATTGGATTTGGCAAAAATATTAAAGATAATTATAGGATAATTAAAAATATCCCCAAATTAAAAGAACTTGGACACAAGGTACTAATTGGTCTTTCAAGAAAATCTTTTTTAGATATTGATCGTAATACTCCTGCTAAAAATAGGCTGGAGGAGAGTTTGGCGATGAATGCTGTTGCTGCTATCAATGGTGTAGATATCTTAAGAGTTCATGATGTTGACTCCACAATAAAAGCGCTCAAGGTTATAGAAAGCTATGTTAATTGCTAGTTAATTTTTTTTATATTACTGATATTACATTATGGATTATAATCAATACAAAGAAAAATCAGATAAAATCATTCAAAGATACTTGAATATTCGGAGGCATCTTTGACCTTGATACTGTTAAAAAACAAATAATTAGTCTTGAAGAAAAAACTAATCATCAAGATTTCTGGCTAAACTCAGAAAAAGCAAAAGTTACGCTAAAAGAAATTAGTCACTTAAATAGCTATCTATCTTTTGTAAGTGATATAGACTCTGTTTATGAAGAGCTGAGAATCTGTAATGAGATTATTGATGATGAAGTTGATGATGAATTTATTGTAATATTAAATTCATTTGTTCTAAAGGTGGATGATTTTGAGTTGAAAAATATTTTAAACGAGGAGGATGATGCTCGTGATGCTATAATTTCTATTCATCCAGGTGCTGGAGGAACAGAGTCTCAAGATTGGGCTGAGATGCTTTTTAGAATGTATTCTAGGTGGGTTGAAAAAAAGAACTTTAAAAGTAAAATACTTGATTATCAACAAGGTGATGAAGCAGGCATAAAAGACGTAAGTATAGAGGTAAGTGGAAGATACTCATACGGTTATCTTAAAAGTGAAATGGGAGTTCATAGATTGGTTAGAATTTCTCCATTTGACAGTAACGGCAAGCGCCATACTTCTTTTGCTTCGGTTTTTGTATACCCGGTTATAGATGATGAGATAGATGTTGAAATTAACGATAAGGATATAAAAGTAGATACATATAGAGCTAGTGGTGCTGGGGGGCAGCATGTGAATAAAACTGATTCAGCAGTCAGAATAACTCATATACCTTCATCAATTGTTGTTCAGTGTCAAAATGAGAGAAGTCAATTAAAAAACAAAAACACTGCTATGAAAATTTTAAAGTCAAAATTATATCAAAAAATCATTGATCAAAGACAGAAAGATTTTGATAGTTTTACTGGGGATAAAAAAGATATTGCTTGGGGAAGTCAAATAAGATCATATGTTTTTCACCCCTACAGTATGATAAAAGATCATAGAACAGATATTCAAACTTCAAACATTAATTCATTTATGGATGGAGATATAGATTTGTTTATAAAAGAATATTTAATTAATAATATGGAGATAAAAAAAAGTGAAAGATAATTCAAGCTTATCAGAGATAATTAATCATAGAATTGAAAAGTTAAATAAAATTAAGGAATCTGGTGTACCATCTTTTGAGTACTCTTATGAAACTAATGTTACTATTGATGAGATATTTTCTGATCAAGAAAAATGGATTGAAAAAGAAGTGCAGCTCTGTGGTAGAATTATTTCGATGCGTAAAATGGGGAAAGCTTGTTTTGTTCATATACAAAGTTCAAATTCAAAAATACAGCTATATGTTAGGACAGATAATTTACCAGAAGACATCTACGATTCAATAGCAAGAAATTTAGATATTGGAGATATTATTGGAGTATCAGGAGAATTGTTTTTAACTAAAACTAAAGAGTTATCTGTTAAAGCATTAGATTTGACAATACTATCTAAGAATATCCGCCCTTTACCTAATTTGAAAGAAAAGGATGGTGAGACTTTTTTTGCTTTTAAGGATAAGGAGTTAAGGTATCGTAATCGACATCTTGATTTAATTACTAATCCAAAAACTAGAAATATTTTTGTTAGTAGAGCATCAATTATTACTCAAACTAGAAAAATTCTTGATAACAAAGGTTTTTTAGAAGTTGAAACACCTTGCTTGCAACCATTATATGGGGGTGCGAGTGCCAAGCCTTTTAAAACCCATCATAATACACTAGATAGGGATTTATTTCTACGGATTGCGAGCGAATTGTACCTTAAAAGATTGATTGTAGGAGGCTTAGATAAGGTTTATGAAATTGGTAAAAACTTCAGAAATGAAGGAATGGATAGAAGTCATAATCCTGAATTTACAATGCTTGAATTTTATCAAGCCTATTCAGATGTTAATGATATGATGCTACTTACTCAAGAAATCTTCAAAAGAATAGGCGAAAGTTTTGGAAAAACGCACTTTAACTTTAATGACAATCAAATTGATTTGCAATCTGACTTTAATATTTGCACTATGAGTGAATTGTTTGAAAGATATGCAAAAATAAATCCTATCGAATTAAAAGATAAAGATTTGTTTGAATTGGCAAACAGGCATGGAATAGATAGAGATAAATACCCTCATAGAGGTAAAATTGTAGAAAAATTATTTTCAACTATTGTTGAGCCATATTTAATTCAACCCACTTTTGTTACAGAATATCCTGTTGAAATCTCACCTCTTGCCAGGTTTAAAAGAGACGATAAAACTAAGCAATATGTTGAAAGATTTGAGCTATTTGTATCTGGATTAGAGTTTGCAAATTCATTCTCTGAATTAAATGATTCATTTGATCAAAAGGATAGACTTTTAAAACAACAATCAATGTTACAAAAAGGTGATTCAGAGGCTCAAGTTTTTGACCAGGAATTCATTGAGGTCTTAGAAGCAGGAATGCCTCCAACTGGTGGTGTTGGAGTAGGTGTAGATAGAATGGTTATGCTATTTACAGAGCAGGATTCAATTAAAGATGTTATATTGTTTCCTTCTATGAGAGATGAATAGCTTTCAGTGATCAAGCTTTGCTTAAAGATTGCGATAAAGTTTTTAACTCACAAAGTTGATGGTACTTTGGGTTTCGTTAGAAAAACTTTTTTCCTTGCATTTATAGCCTTATCAATAAGTATTTTAAGCTTAATAATATTAGATTCATTTTCTAGTGGCTACATTGACTCCTTCAAACAGAAAATTAGTTCTATTGAATCTGATATATATATATCGAAGTATGATAATCAGAAAATTACTAAAGAAGAAATTTTAAGGATTACCACTGTTCTTGATTCAAGTTCAGGAATACAAGGTTATTCTATTGAAGCAGTTGAAAAAGGTATTATTAAAGATGTTAATTTATCTGAAGGTGTAGTGGTTAGATCAATTTTAGCAAATAGGGGAAATTATTTATCATCGTTTATTGAAAAAAATACCAATACTTCACTTGATGAAAAAGAGTGTATAGTTGGTAAGGGTCTAAAAAAAAGATTAAATATTAAAAATGGCTCTTCCATAACATTGCTAAATACTAATTTTATAAATACTGGATTTTTCTTTAATAGCGCATTATCTTCTAAGGTTGTCAATAATTTCCATTTTAGGATTCCTGAACTTGACAATTCAACAGTTTTTATTCATAAAAAAGATTTTGATAAAATTTTTGATTACAAATATGAGGAAGCAAGTAATGTGAAAATATTTCTAAAATCTTTAGATATCCAAGATGAAGTTGTGGAAAATCTTAAATCTCAGCTAATTCAGGAAAGTCTAGATTTTTACATTCTTACATTTGACGACCGTTACAATGTTTTTTTGAGTACTCTGTTTGATATATTTGATTCAATATCTATAGTGATTTATATACTAACCATAATTTGTTTGTTTAACATAGGTTCATCTTTATGGCTTATAATTGAATCTAAAAACAAAGATATAAATGTTTTGAGATTGCTAGGTATGTCCAATATACGATTATATTTTATATTTTTCACAATAACTACTACAATGGTTTTTCTAGCATTTTTAGTAGCATATATCTCTTCTTTGGGCTTAATTGGAATTCAAAATACATTCCAGTTAATTAGCTTGCCTGTTGATGTTTATATAGTAGAAAATTTAAAAGGTGTTTTAGACTATCGGTATTTAGTTAAGATATTATCAATATTATTCTTATCCGCTATAATTCTATCAATCCTTACGTTTGTTAGAAATTATTTTTCAAGTAAAGGTAGGGTAAATGTATAAATATTTTTTAAAGATTTTTTTCAAAAAAAATAGCCCTCACAGTTTTAATTTTTCAATATTATTCCCATTTATAGGAACGGCAATTTCGACTTTATCCATAGTAGTGATATATTGTGTAATGACTACTTTAGAGGTTGCTGTGAAGGACACTATAATCTCTGTTTCTGGAGGTGCTACAATAAAATATAGTCACTTAAATAACGATAATTATGAACAAATCATTGATAATATTCAGAAGTATCTTAACAGTATTAACGTTAAAAATCAAAAAATATTGTCTAGAGAATCTATCATTTCAATAAATGGAAAGAATATGTTTGTAAAAGCCATAGGATTAGATGACTTTGATTTCATTGAGAAAGTATTTAATCTTTCATTAGATGATGAATTTTTAAATAATGGAATTTTGATAGGTGAAAAATTATCTAGAAAATTAGGTTATACTCAAGATGGTCAATCTGCTATATTGATAAGTCCCCTAGATTCCGGTTTATCTATAAGTGCCCGATCTTTTCATGTAATTGATCAAAAGTTCACGTTTCAAAATCCAAATACCATAGAAGATATATCGGGAGAAAACATTTATTTGAGTTATAATTCAGCTAAAGAGCTTTTTACTTTTGCTTATCCCTATATAGTTGTTAATCAGGAATTATCAAATGATAGTATTGAAGATATTGAAAATAGATTCTCAAATACTACTATAACTACTTGGTCAGATGAAAACCCTCTTTTTTTTGGTGCTATGAAGCTTGAAAAATTTTTATATTTAACTTTTGGTATTATAATTTTACTCATTGTAGCTTTTAATATTTATGGATTAGTTAACTTAATTATTTTAAGGAAAAACAATCAATTATCTCTATTGCTATACTTAGGTTCTACTAAGCGTCATATTGCTAGAATTTTTAATTATAATATTTTGTTTATTGGTTTGATGGGCTCCATCTTTGGAGCAGTCATATCAATACTGATATTAGAATCAAATATTTTAGTAGACTTTGGCTATCTACCGGCATTTATTAATCATATCAATTTATATTTTCCTATTATTTATATATCAATAGCAATTAATTTATTTACACTATATTTATCAATTAAAGTTTCAATTAACAAGAGCATAAAGAAAATTGGAGTATTAAAATCAAATGCTATTGCAAGCTAAAAACATAGTTAAGACCTTTAAGAGTAATAAAACTGATGAATTGGTTATTTTTAAAGATTTATACTTAGAAGTTAAACATGAAAAAATTATAACGATTTACGGACCATCAGGGGTTGGCAAATCAACTTTACTTAATTTACTAGGCACTGTTGACACTCCTAATTCTGGTAGTGTTCAGTTAAACGAGCTTATATATTCAAAAGAAACATATCAAGTATTGCGCAAAAAATATATTAGCTATATGTTTCAGTTTCATTATTTGTTACCGGAATTTACAGTGTACGAGAATCTTGAGATTGCTCTAATGATAAAAGATATAAAAAAACAAACTTTAAAAAGTAAGATAACTGAAACCCTTGAACGATTTGGAATTGCTGACAAAACAAATAGCTACCCACATCAGTTGTCTGGAGGTGAGAAGCAAAGAGTGTCTCTTGCACGGGCTGTTGTAAGTGACCCTTTAGTTGTATTAGCTGATGAGCCTACAGGGAATTTGGATCATGAAAATAGCATTAGAATATCTTCAGAAATAAAAAAAATAAGTATAGAATCTGGTATAGTCTTTATTATTGCTAGTCATGACACTATATTTAAAAACATTTCTGACAAGGTTTGCGAAATCAAAAATTTCAATATATATGATATAAATGAATAAATATTATTTTAAATTATGTAACTATGACAAATCAAATAAAAATAAATAAAAGCAATAAGTCCAAAACTCCAATGTTAGACTCTTTTAGCAGAGACGTCACTAAGATTGCTATGGAGAATAAATTAGACCCAATAATTGGACGAGATCAAGAAATTGAGAGAGTGTCTCAAATTTTAACTAGGAGAAAGAAAAATAATCCAGTTTTAATTGGTGAACCTGGAGTAGGTAAAACTGCTATAATCGAAGGTTTGGCTCTAAGAATTATTAAAAAAACTGTTCCTAGATTGCTTTGGGAGCAAAGAGTCGTTGCCCTAGACATGGCTGGCCTTATTGCTGGTACAAAATATAGAGGTCAATTTGAGGAACGTATAAAAGGTATGATCCAAGAACTTGAAAACAGTAGCGATGTAATTGTTTTTATAGATGAATTACATACAATTGTTGGTGCTGGAGGAGCTACCGGTTCTATGGATGCTGCTAATTTATTTAAACCTGCTTTGGCTAGGGGTGATATTCAAATTGTTGGAGCCACTACTTTATCTGAATATAGAAAATATATTGAAAAAGATGGAGCATTGGAGCGTAGGTTTCAAAAAATTCTAGTTAATCCTCCATCCTCAAAAGATGCAATTGATATTTTAAAAGGAATAGCTCCTAAATATGAAGCCCATCATAAGGTCATATATGCTGAGGAAGCAATTAATGCTTGCGTCTCTCTTAGCGAAAGATATCTAACTGATAAATTTCTTCCAGATAAAGCAATTGATATTTTAGATGAATCCGGATCAAGAGTTCATATGAGTAATCTTAATATTCCTGATAGCATTATAAAACTTGAAAAGAGGCTGATAAAACTGGCTAAAGATAAAAGTAATGCAATTAGTTCTCAAAAATTTGAAACCGCAGCACTTATTAGAGATAAAGAAAGAAAAGTTAAAGTAAAATTAGAAGAAGAGAAGAAAGTTATTTTCAATGATCGAAATTATGTTAAGCCTACAATTTCAGCAGACGATGTTGCGGATGTTGTTGCTACAATGACTGGCATTCCCTTATCCAAAGTTGCTGAATCTGAAACTACTAGACTACTTAATATGTCTCATGAACTTAAAAATCAAATTGTAGGTCAAAATCATGCGATAGATAAAGTCTCTCAATCTATTGTAAGAGCTAGAGCTGGTATGAAAAACCCCAAACATCCCATTGGGTCATTTATGTTTCTTGGTCCTACTGGAGTAGGTAAAACTGAATTGGCAAAAGTTTTATCAAAATATCTTTTTACAAACGAAAATTGCTTCATTAAGATAGATATGTCTGAATATATGGAACGATACAATGTGTCTAGGTTAATTGGGGCACCCCCAGGATATGTTGGTTATGAAGAAGGCGGTCAGTTAACAGAGAAAGTTAGGAGAAATCCTTATTCCGTAGTTTTATTTGATGAAATTGAGAAAGCTCATAAAGATGTTTTTAATCTTCTTCTTCAAGTTTTAGATGAGGGTACTTTGACTGATAGTTATGGAAGAAAAATTGATTTCACGAACACTATAATTATAATGACTTCGAACATAGGCACAAAAAAGATGTCTCCAACAAGTATTGGTTTTGATAGTCAAAATAATAAAAAAAATGATAAAGATGTAGATTTATTTGAAGATATTAAAAAATATTTCTTGCCTGAGTTTTTAAATAGAATTGATGAGATAATTCCATTTAACTCATTATCAAAAAAAGACTTATTTAGTATTATTGATATTCAGATGCAAGATTTAAAGTCTAATTTATTTGAAAAAGGTAACTCACTTAGAATATCAAAAACCGCAAAAGAATTTCTTCTCAAAGATGGGGCGCATAGAGAGTGGGGCGCAAGGCCATTGAGAAGATCTATTCAAAATGAAATAGAGAATAAAATTTCAAATAGATTCATTAGAGGCACATTTAAGGAAAACGCTCTTATCACTATAAAGTCTGTCAAGAACAGGCTAGTTTTTAAACAATTTCCCAAAAAATAACCTATATATACAATTATTTATGTCATAATGGCAGCATTATTGTCTAGGTATGCTTATTGTAATAATAAAGTTATTAATTTAACTAGGAGAATTTTAAGATGTCAAAAATTATAGGTATAGATTTAGGAACAACAAATTCATGCGTAGCTGTAATGGAGGGGTCTTCGCCTGAGATTATAAATAGTGATGAGGGAAATAGGACTATTCCTTCTGTAGTAGCTTTTTCTGATAGCGAACGATTGATAGGTAGCGTTGCCAAAAGACAAGCTGCCACTAACCCGGAAAATACAATTTTTTCTGCAAAAAGATTTATTGGTAGAACTTTTAAGGAAGTTGCTAATGAGCAAAGTAAATTGCCATATAAAATAGTAAAAGGTTCAAAAGGTGAAGTTAACTTTACTTGTAATGATAAGAAGTATTCGGCTCCAGAAATTAGCGCTATGATATTGCAGTCTATAAAACAGACTGCTGAGGCGTATTTAGGAACAAAAGTTACTGAAGCCGTTATTACTGTACCTGCTTATTTTAATGATAGTCAGAGGAAGGCTACCAAAGATGCTGGAAAAATAGCCGGCCTTGATGTAAAGAGAATTATAAATGAGCCTACTGCTGCAGCATTAGCCTATGGGATTGATAAGCAAAAAGATCAAAAAGTAGCTGTTTATGATTTAGGTGGAGGAACTTTTGACATATCTATATTAGATATTATGGATGTTGATGGTGAAAAATCTATTGAAGTTAACTCTACAAATGGTGATGGCGCTTTAGGTGGTGATGATTTTGACATTGCTTTAGTAACACATATTGCTGATGAATTCAAAAAAAGTGATGGAATAAATTTAATGGAGGACCCTCAGGCATTAGGTAGAATAAAAGAGGCAGCTGAGCAAGTTAAGAAAGAATTGTCTTCAGCAAAACAAGCTGCCGTAAATTTGCCATTTATTACTGCTGATAAATCTGGACCTAAGCATCTTAATATGAATATTACTCGAACAGATTTTGAGAAATTAATAGATAGTCTCGTTGAAAGAACAAAGGCTCCATGTTTGAAAGCTTTGCAAGATGCTGGGTTAAAGCCTTCTGAGATTGACGAAGTTCTGCTGGTTGGTGGTTCTACAAGAATTCCTAAGGTTCAGGCCCTAGTTAAAGAGATATTTAATAAAGAACCTAATAAGGGAGTTAATCCAGATGAGGTTGTAGCTTTGGGTGCTGCAATTCAAGGTGGAGTTCTTGGTGGAGATGTTAAGGATGTTGTGCTATTAGATGTGACTCCTCTATCTCTTGGTATAGAAACTTTAGGTGGAGTTATGACTAAACTAATAGAGTCAAACACTACAATCCCTACAAAAAAATCACAAGTATTTTCAACTGCTCAAGATAATCAACCATCCGTTGAAGTTCATGTTGTTCAAGGTGAACGAGAAATGGCAGGGGATAATAAGTCTCTTGGTAGATTTCATTTAGATGGAATACCATCTGCTCCAAGAGGTGTTCCTCAGATTGAAGTATCTTTTGACTTAGATGCTAATGGTATTTTGAATGTTTCAGCTCTTGATAAGGCAACAAATAAAGAGCAATCAATTCGAATAGAAGCTTCAAGTGGGCTGTCAGACACTGATATTGAGAAAATGAAAGAAGATGCTAAAAAATATGCTCAAGAAGATAAAGAGAAAAGAGAGATAATTGATCTTCATAATAATGCAGAGCAAACAATATATCAAACTGAAAAACAAATTTCAGATTTGGGTGAAAAAATATCTGATGATGATAAGAAAACGCTTACTGATTCGATTGAAAAATTAAAAGAAGCCAATAAAGGTGATGATTCTCAGATTATAAATGATGCCATAGCTGCTTTAAATACTGCATGGCAATCAATTTCTGAAAAACTGTATCAAGAAACTAAAGACGAATCTTCAACTAATCAGTCAACTGAAGCACCAGAAGAAAATTCTGATGCTAAAAATGATAACGTTGAGGAAGCAGATTTCGAAGAGGTTAAGTAAAACGATTAAATTATAGTTATATTTTTTGATAAAAAAGGCTATTTTAGTTGCGAATATGTTCCAAAAATACATTATTAGAATAGCCCTTTTTCTATCTGTAGCTATATTTATTAGTATAGTTTTTTTTACTAGTTTTTATTTTGCTTTCTTTAAATCTAAATTTCAATCATTTATAGAATCTGAATTTGGTTTAAAAGAATTTAGCTATTCCAATCTTCATGGTAATTTGATTAAGGGCTTTTATTTCTCTGATGTCAAAATTGATTCTAGTGAGTATTATTTTTATTCAGAAGGATTAGAGATATCAATTAATTTAATAGATATTTTTGATGGTTTTGCTATTATTGATACAGTAATAATTGATAACGCTGAACTTCAATTGATTCAAACAGGTAGTAATAATGGGTTTAATATAGTCGAATTCTCCAGTTTTCCATTTTCGTTATTACACATTTTTTCAGACTTCCCAATTGAAATAGTTACTCTTAAAAATTTCAGACTAGTATCTAATGAAGCTATTTTAAATTCAAAATACATAAATCTAGGTACTGATTTTATTGATAAAGCTTTTGAATTAACAGGTACTTCAATAAATGGAAAGTTTTTTAATTATCCTATATCAATTAATTCATTCAATGCTGAATTATCCCAATCTGAAATACTCTTATCTTTATTAGATTTTAAAATTAGTCGCGATTCAAATTTTGTTATGTTTGATTCTTTTGATACCTCCCTTGCTTTTAACGAATATGCAGATTCAAATATTTCAATTCAATCGTTTGGTAATGCTTTTATATTTGGGTATGATTTCGATATGTACTCATTTGATATTTTAAAAAACACAGATAACTTCTACGAATACAGTTTATTATTAGGCCCTTATGCAGATGATTATTTTTCATTTAATGCCTTAAATTCATATGGCTTGTTAGGAGGCAATGAAATAGGTGTATTTGAAATAGAAAAACTGAAAATTTTAAACGAAGATTTCTACAAATTAAATGGCTCTCTGAAATATAGTGATGACTCTGTATATTTAGATATTCCTTTTATAGAGCGGGATATGTTAAGAAATAAATTGAGTAAATCAGTAATAGGCTGCAACATTAATTTTTATGATAAATATGTGGATGTGAGAAATTTGAAAATTAAAATTGGAAACTTTAAATCATTATATCTTAAAAATAATGCTATATGTTCTATTGTTGGTGATTCTATAATTGGCGATAGTGTTGTAGTAGACTATAAAGATGGTAGCATATTAATTGATAAATTCAATTTTAAAAATTCAGAACATTATGATTTTAAATTAGTTTTCAAAAATTTTGACCTTGATTTGTTTAGGGGTTTAAAAACAGAAGGTTTATTAAGTGGTAATTTGCATATTCTTGATAAAGAAAATGATGCAGAATCATTTTATGCGGCTTTTTCCGGAGCTAGAGTTGAAAATCTTTCAAATCAATCTATCTCAGTTGACCGGGTTGGCTTAGAAGGGTCAATAAGCAATAATGAATTAGATATAGTAAAAATAGACATGATGAAGAAAATTGGGCCATTAAATGTTTCGGGATCTTTTTCATCATTAGATAACTTTTATGATAAGATTATTGATAATTTAAAAATCAAAATTAAATAAATTTTAATTAAAATAATTTATAAATTATATTGTTGTGTAACTTTAACTTTTAATGAAAAGAAAACTTTATATATTAATAATTGCAACTTTCACGGCATCATTTAGTTTTGAATCTGAAAAGATATCTAATTTTGAATCTAAATATGATTTAGCTCAATTGTTTAGATCAAACAATGAAATTGATAGCTGTTTATTTACACTGTTTGAAATAAAGGATTATTACCTTAAAGCTAATTTCGATATTGCGTCCATTTATTATCAAGATTATAAAAACTACGATATTGCAGTATATTTTTTTGATGAGGTTATTAATAAGTATGAATCAAACAATAATGATGATTTTTTAGTTAAGAATCGTGATACATATAAAAATTCAATCTTTTTTTCTGCATATATTTACATAAATGATTTAGAAATGTATTCTGATGGCATAAATAGATATCAATTATTTGTTGATAAATTTCCAGATGATGAATTGGCGGATGATGCTATTCATGAATTGAATAGCTTAGGCAGTATAAAAAATAAAATTGAAATATTGAAATATAATTTAAAATAAGGGTAAAAATATGGCAGATACATCTATTTTTAGGAATGGTTTAGTTATGAAGCATAAAAATAATTTATTTAAAATCATTGAATTTCAACATGTTAAGCCTGGAAAAGGAGGAGCCTTCGTAAGGACTAAATTAAAAAATGTTAAAACTGGCCAGGTTTTGGATGAGACATTTAGGTCTGGTGAAAAGATTGAGGAAATAAGGCTAGATGCTCAAAATTTCAACTTTCTTTATAAGGATTCAGATAGTTATTTTTTCATGAATAATGACACTTTTGATCAAATATCGTTAAATAAAGAGGCTATTGGAGATAGCTCTGATTTTTTGATAGATAATACAGAAACTACAATCGTATTTCATGAAGATACTCCTATCGAAGTCAGAATACCAGCTCACGTGAACTTAACTGTTGTAGAAACTGATCCAGGTGAGAAGGGTAACACTGCTCAAGGAGGAAGTAAGCCTGCAAAATTAGAAACAGGCATATCTATTCAAGTTCCTTTATTTGTTCAAATTGGAGATACTTTAAAGGTTGATACTAGAGAGAAAAAATATATTGAAAGAATAAAATGATTAATTCTAAAGAAAGAATAAAAAGTTTAATTAAAATTTTAGAAGAATCTAAAATTAATTCAATGGAAGTTTCATCTTTCTGGAGTTTTTTCAAAGTAAAGCTCTCAAAAAGTAAAGATTCTATAGCTAGCAATAATTTTGCCCAAACCCCCGTTGTTAATCCTACTATTAATCAAGACACTAAAGCCTCAGTAGGCACTGTTGATAATACCACAAACAAAACACCTATTCAAGATTCAATAGCTAATAACAATTCTGCTCATACGCAAAAAGCCCCGTTAGTAGGCACGGTATATTTGTCACCTAAACCGGATGAAGATAATTTTATCATAGAAGGGAATAAGATTAAAAAAGGTGATACTATTTGCATAATAGAGGCTATGAAGATTTTTAATGAAATTGAATCTGAAATATCTGGAACTGTTAAAAAAATTCACGTGTCTAATGAATCTCCAGTAGAATTCGGTCAAGATCTGATAGAGATAATTCCAGATTAATAATGTTTGAAAAAATTTTAATAGCCAACAGGGGAGAGATTGCTCTTAGAGTTATTAGAGCATGTAAAGAAATAGGCATTAAGACTGTTTCTGTTTACTCCGAAGTTGACGAGCTTTCTTTACATACAAAATTCGCTGACGAAGCTATTTGTATAGGCCCTTCTATTCCTAAGAAAAGTTATTTAAATATTGGGGCAATAATTTCTGCTGCAGAACTTACTAATTGTGATGCTATACATCCGGGGTATGGTTTTTTATCAGAAAACTCTGAATTTTCAAGAATATGTAAAGAACATAATATATGTTTTATTGGTCCTGAACCTGAAGTTATTGACTTGATGGGAAATAAATCTGAAGCTAGAAAAGTCGCAAGCTCATTAGATATACCTATTATCCCAGGTACAAAAAACCCTATAAAAGACGCTATTCATGCTGAACAAATTGCAGAAGAAATAGGTTACCCTGTTATTTTAAAAGCTGTATCAGGTGGCGGAGGCAAGGGAATGAGGGTGGTGGAAAACCTTTCAAATGTATCAGATAGTTTTGAAATAGCAAAATCAGAAGCTTTAAATTCTTTTAATGACGACCAAATATATATGGAGAAATTTTTGGTAAACCCAAAGCATATTGAAGTGCAAATACTATCTGATAGCTTTGGTAATGTATATTCCTTTGGCGATAGAGATTGTAGTATTCAACGAAATCATCAAAAAATAATAGAAGAAACACCTTCGCTCAATATTTCTAAAGAGATTAAAAATAAATTATATGAAGATGCTATTAAAATAGCTAGAAAAGTTGATTATGTTGGAGCTGGAACTATTGAGTTTTTAGTTTCTGATAATCAGCATTACTTCATTGAAATGAATACACGTATCCAAGTAGAACACCCTATAACTGAAATGGTTTTTAATGTTGATTTAGTTAAAAATCAAATCTTAGCACACGCTAATAAAGAAATATTAATTGATGCTAAAAACTTAACTCCTAAAGGACATTCTATTGAATGTCGAGTCACTGCGGAAAATCCTGATATGAATTTTATGCCATCTCCAGGTACTGTAGAAAGTTTACATTTTCCTGGAGGCCTAGGAGTTAGAATAGATTCACATATTTATACAGGCTATAAAATTCCACCTAACTATGATTCAATGATTGCAAAAATCATTACTTTTTCGGATAATAGAGAGAATTGTATAAGAAAAATGAAAGTAGCATTGAATGAATTTGTTATAGAAGGAATAGATACGATTGTGCCATTTCATATAAAAATATTAGATGATACTTGTTTCATTGATGGAAATTACAATACTAGTTTTTTAAATAATTTTAATTATAAAAGTGACAAAGAGGAGGAAGTAAATGCTACCTAAGGAGCTAAAGTATACAAAAGAGCATGAGTGGATAAAAATTCAAGATGATATTGTTGTTATAGGAATTACAGACTATGCTCAAGGAGAATTGGGAGACATCGTTTTTGTCGAATTACCTTCCATTGGAGAGTCTTATTCAAAAAATGATACTATTGGAACTATTGAAGCTGTTAAAACAGTTGCGGACATATACTGTCCAATTGAAGGAGAAGTAATTGAATTAAATACTGAAATTGAGGATTCTCCTGAGCTAATAAATAATTCGCCATATGATCAAGGTTGGCTCATTAAGTTAAAAATTAAGTCAAGTGTCAGTATAGAGGATTTGCTTACTCATGAACAATATGAGGATATAATTTTATAAATGAAATACATACAAAATACGAATAAAGACATAGAGAAGATGTTAAAAGAGATTGGGGTGAAATCTTTTGAAGAGCTAATTGATAGTATTCCTATGCAAATCAGATTTAAGGATACCTTAAGTATCGGAGAAGCCTTATCTGAGTATGAGCTTCAACTTGAGACATCAAAGATGAAAAATAATAACCTAACATGTTTTATGGGAAATGGGATTTATGATCATTACGTTCCCAGTGTAGTCGATTTTATATCTGCTAGATCAGAATTCTACACATCGTACACTCCATATCAAGCAGAAGTAAGTCAGGGTACATTACAGTATTTATACGAGTTTCAATCAATGATAGCCAGCTTGTCAGGTATGGATGTATCTAATGCCTCTCTATATGATGGAGCATCTGCACTAGCAGAAGCATGCTCAATGGCTATCAATATCACTAAAAAGAAAACGGTGCTACTTAGCTCAACTATAAATTCAAAATATCTTGAGGTTGTTAAAACCTACTTGTCTAATCGAGGAGTTGAAATTAATTTAATTAATTATACTGAAGGATATACGTCATTTGATGAGATAGATAAATACTTGCTATCTGATGTTGCTTGTATAGCAGTTCAATCACCAAATAAATTTGGATTAATAGAAAATTGGGAGAAATGGAGTGAGCGAATGAACTCTGAATCTATTCTTATAGGTGTATCTGATCCAATGGCCTTGCCTATAATTAAGGCTCCTGGAGATTGTGGTGTTGACATATATTGCGGTGAAGGTCAGGCACTTGGAAATTATATGAATCTAGGTGGGCCTGTTTTAGGACTTATTTCAACAAATAGAAAATATGTTAGGAAAATGCCGGGTAGAATTATCGGAAAAACTGAAGATTTAGATTCTAAAGAGGGATATGTACTAACTCTTCAAGCTAGGGAGCAGCATATAAGACGAGATAAGGCTAATTCTAATATTTGTACAAATCAAAGTCTATTAGCACTTAGGGCGACTATTTACATGTCTTTATTAGGAGATTTTGGGATTCAAAAAATCGCTGAATTGTGTTATTCTAAAGCTCAGTACACTGCAAAGGAGATATCAAAAATAAATGGCTTTTCAGTTTTTAATAATGACTTTAATTTTATTAAAGAATTTGTAGTTATAACCGAAAATTCTGCACGAGAAATAGTCTTAAAGGCTCGACTTAAAGGGATTGGTTTATCAACTATAGGTTCATCCGATAGGAAGATACTTATAGCTGTAACCGAAAAAAGAACAATAGATGATATTAATAACTTAGTATCTTTTTTTAAAGAGTTGAAGTTTTGATATACAAGAAATTAATTGATACTTTAAAAAGTAATAATTTAGGCTCGGCTTTAAAAATTGCTTTAATTGATCCTGATAAAAAAAATCACAAATTCCTACATAAACAGATTGATTATATAAATAATAATAATTTCACTGCTGTATTTTGTGGAGGAAGTATCATGATGGACTCAAAATATCATGATCGAATTGATTTCTTAAAAAAACATATTGAATTGCCCTTTATTGGTTTTCCTGGCTCTGTATCACAAATTAATGAGAATTTTGACGCTATTTTATTTATGTGCTTAGTAAGTGGTCGAAACCCACAGTATTTAATTGGAGAGCAAGTATTGTCCTCTCCAATTATTTATGATTTTAATCTAGAATCTATACCAATTGGATATATAATTTTAAATAATGGAAGGAAATCTACTGTAGAGCTTATTAGTGGTACTGATGGCCTTCCAATGAGTAATCATGATATTGTAGTTTCTCACGCTCTAGCTTCTCAATACTTGGGTCATAAAATGATATATTTAGAATCTGGAAGTGATTCTGATACGATTATGGATCTAAGATTATTAAGAACAATTAAAGATATTATTGATATTCCAATTATTGTTGGTGGAGGAATAAAAAATGACAAAGACATTGATATGTTGGCAAGAAATGGTGCTGATTTTATTGTTGTTGGTACAATGATTGAGTCTGTAAGTAATTTTTAATCACTCTCTAAACATATGAATCAGATAATTAAAAAATATCTACTTTCTCTTCAATATGAACGAGGCCTTAGCCCTGAAACGATTAAAGCCTATTCTGCAGATTTATATAGTTATTCTAATTATCTTAGTGAAAAGTTTAATATTTCTGACCCAAATTTTATTTATATGAAACATATAAAATCCTTTTTGTCAACCTATTTAAAATATTATGAGCCTAAAGAAAAATCTTTAATTAAAATGAAAGAATATCAAGTATCAACTTTAAG
>MDSV01133280.1_pt1 | contig 17695 bp, 28 predicted proteins | sample 810851 | NCBI WGS metagenome assembly MDSV01 (sample SAMN05326640, study PRJNA326480) | marine metagenome | isolation source: seawater | place: Atlantic Ocean: North East | collected 2012 | reverse complement strand
CGGAAGACACTAGGGTAGGGGGCACCCCAGGGATTCTCGAAAACTCCCCGAAGTTTGTTTGCAATGGCATTTCTCCCGGCGTGATTCATTCCGCAAAAAAAGAATGCAGTCCCTCGGCAATTCTGTGGCTTATAAGCAAAAGACAGAGCGTACCGAATGTCTGGACGGAGAGGAAAAATAATGCATCTCTGAATACGTCGCACACTTGACTGGAACCCCATCGATACGTACTGAAGCGCATTAAATCCATGATTAATGTACGACGAAATTGTATCCAGCAAAATTTCGTCTAGAGTCATCAGATTTGGTGGTGCTTCGATGCTAAGACCTGTCTCGAAAAACGGCTGTAGATATTTGCAAAGTGAATGTGCCATTTTCATGGTCAATCGTGGCATACCCACGTCCCCCATATGAACGTAGAAACCTGATCAATTTCTCTCACGATTTGGGTAAAAAAATTGACATTTTGTGAGAGTTGTTCTGCTTCTTACGTTCGATAAATGTAATAATTTTACTATCACCGAGTAAAAATATTTTTTTACCGATGTAGTATGAATGTTCTTTTTTTGGAGTATATAGCAGGTCCATTTCACTTTTTTTCGTCATCCTAGAGCCAAGGTTTAAAGAGTTGCGAAAGACCATTTTCTACAAATGCAAGCGCTCATCGTGACTTCTTCCTTCGAAGAGCGGGGGACGGGTTTTCAAGTACACGTTGCTCAAGTACGCTTTCACACCGCTTAAGAAATCTTTACAAACCAGAAGTAGCGCGAAGACATCGAGACACCCCGCATCGACAAGGATAAATCTGCAAATTGTTAGCACCGCTTCTTTGTGTATCGGAGGCATAGGTCTTGAGCCGTCTGATAAGTGTCTTTTCCGCAAGCGGACACTGACGCTTACAAATATCTCAACAGTTGATCAAAATGATGAATAATGAGGATTTTGCCAAATATTTGAACCAAGAAGTATGGCCCGATATACTAGACGGAACACCTCGAGAGATAATTTCAAAAGTACGAAGTTATTTTGGCACCAACGGGTTACTCAAAATCAGAAGTGATGATCGCCCTCCGGCCACCAGGAACCCTGACTCTCTCTTGATGGACCCTGAATACTACGACCTAACAAAACTTAAACACTTGGAAGGATACACACAATATATGCTGCGCGTGGCGCGCACAGTACATACGGTAGAATGGAGGAATGATCTACCGCTTGGGATCGTACACAGATTTATACAGCCCGAGAGGCGACGGACATTTCAAAGTCGCACTGGTCAGCGCAGGCGCGCAAGAAAACACACAAGACAGCGCCGGAGGTGATGATCGAGACTAGAAAAGAAAAAAGGCGTCATTCAGACGTTTTTAGTATCCCTCGAGATACATATACCATACGTATTCAACATATCCCTCAAGATACAGCGAAAATTTGTTTTTTTCCAGTTTTATTCGGTGTTGGGGTGTAATTCGGTCCGTTCAAAATTTGCGGTGGGTTGTTCCCCCCCCGAGCGGTTCCTTTAATTCTTGACCGAAGGCCGTACTGAAATGTGTTATTCTTTCGGTATGGCCCATTGACAATAAAATTATCCAAATGCTCCTCAGACGGAGAAGCGGGTCCAATGAACTCGTTTCCCCTTCTTGACGTGATCACACGTGGAGCGGTCTCCCAGGGGTGCATGTAAAAGTGACGGTAATATCCAGAAGCATTATGAGGAATCTCATCTACTTTCACAAATAAGAAATCTTTGTAATGCAAAGGGCGGTCTAAATTGTTTACAGACTGCTTGTACAAAACTTCGGGATCTTCAAAGTGGATAACTGGTTCAGTCTCTACGCTAGTAGGTTTTGTATTGACACACCATGGAGCGTTTTGAAGGTCGACAAGAGCAGAGAACTCAAACTTTCGTGTTGATTTTTTATCACTACCAAAACGGAGTTTATGCTTGTCAAGTCGCTTTGATGCGGTTTTATCTTTTTTAACGCTATCAAAATGCCAGAAGGAACCTAAGCCGATTTTAAACCCATCAAAAATGGTGCCCTTGGCTTTTGTCGGCAGCGTGAACTCTTTCGTGTAAAAAGGGACGTACACCTTGTAGTATTCAACACCGTAAAAAATATCGGTTGGTGTTTTAAATCGCCTCATAACGCTTCCATCAGGGCGCTCTTCCCTTCTATACTCCCAATTAAAGCCTCTCTTGTCTAAATAGACGCAATTCCTACATCGAGGTATGTCATCAGAACGGGTGACACGAGAGTCAAAGACTGCGGCCCAAAAAGAGGGGTACTCCTCCGGGAATTTTTCCCAGTGTGCATGTAGTCTAGACATCTCATTGTTACCCTTTTCTTCAAGTAACATTTTCACCTCCCTTCCCCATGCCTTTCGATAATCCAATTGCATCTTGATATTTTCAAGAGTAGGCTTTCCGCGCAGAGTCTTGTGTACACGCCTAGATTTTTTTGAAGGCGGATCGAATGGATTGAATGTACGATCGTCATTTGACAAAGGACCGGATTTATATATATCTCTGTCGACAATTATACAAGGCCTATCTTCGACAGGAAGGTCTTTAAACTCTTCATGCAAAACCCTAGCCATCTGAAGTGCTTTAGAATCGAGATCATCGATTGATATGTATTTCTTTCGTAAGTTTTTGCAGAGACGCTCCGTACATTCACTCAACATTTGATGCTCCTTCATAACGCGCTCAATCCTCTTGTCTTCAGTTCCATCCATAATTATACCGGTGGTTAGCTCATGGGGGTCAAATTGTAGAAGAAATTTCATTTCATCACCCCTTATCTTGTAACGCTTCCTCCCATTGCTGGTAGACGGATTGAGGTAAATAACCACACCGTGCTCAACGAGTACATTCGATTCGCCGTAGATAACCCGAACGTCGTCACTGCCAGCCATTTGTTCGTCGTACAAGCACCTCAATTGCCTATCCCACTGAACAGAGTTCATCGCCCAAAGTTCTAACATTACCTGGAATTTTTTTTTTTACTTTAAGAAAAAAGCGGACAAAAAGACTAATCAGAATCGAGTGCGTCGCGGAATCGTTTTTTGCGTGTTTTTCTACAAAACGGACAAAAACGCGCTCTACGTGACCAAATTGAGCTCGATAGAGGTCCACTCGTTTCCCATTTCGTCGCCGTTTTCGTCTAGCAAGCAAGCAATGCGTCCTGGCAAGTACTTTCGATTGTATTCCTTCCATCGACCGCTCTGACCACCAAGGACGCTGCTCCCTGGCGCCTTCCATCCTGGTACATGCGGATTGAAGCTCGTATTTGCACTCCCTTGCGAAAGACTCCATCGACGAATAGCATATGGACCCAGGTTAAAAGTGCGCAACTGCTCGAACAAACTTTGAAAATCCCCATTTTTGCGCATAATAGACAACAATCCATCAACCAATGCTTCCTTCTTGTCTACATACGGCGATAGGATTATTAATTTTACGCTTGACAAATGAGAATTTGTATTCCCGTACTGCGGATCGTTCATGACTTTGCACGTCTGAAAATGATCGAGGACATGTCTCTCCCTGAATTGTTCTGCTTTGATAATGCATCCACAAAAAAGCTTGACATCTTCATTAGGCAACTTTCGATGATGATGGAGCATATCTCGGTGAAACTTTGGAAGAACCGCTGGACATTTGGGTTTCGGCAGTTCGTTCACTTCCTCAAGCCTTGACGCCATCTCCGTGGTATCACCAACTGTTGCGGTGGTGCTGACGTTGGTGCTCCTCGGTGAACGTGATCGTGCGGGCGCCTTGGGAACCTTCTTATCCGGCAAACCAAGAATTTTGTTCAGGTGAGCCCTATCTTCATCACTTTGTTTTCTTTTCATAAGTGTCTCTTTCCTGTGAGTATCTGCTTTCTTCTCCATGTCTTTTTTTTTTTCCTCCCTGCGTTCGATCGCTTTCTCTTTACTCCCTCGTCCGCCCACCCCGCGCTTATAAAAGGCTTCGAGTTTTGCGGCAACTTTGCGACGTTTCACCTGGAATTAAAAACGAATTATCTTCCAAATGATGTACGATGCCAATCACGACATTTCTGATATAAACAACTGTGTGGATGCTTACAATGCAATTGATGTACTCTTTTTCATTCTTGTGATTGCGCTGGCTCGCACAAGCCCTTCGTCGGTGGAAAATCATTTCTACTTGTGTGTTTGGATTAAAAACAAACAGGCGGACAACCGGACCCTCTTGTTCAACACCACCTCCAGGTGCATCACTAGACGCCAGAGCATCTTCTTCTTCAAAACTATCCAAGAAGCTCTGCAATTCATCGTCCGTTTGGAATTTATCCATCGCATCTCGAGCCGAACAAATGTGAATTGAAAAAATGTGATATCAATTGTAAATGTACACAATTTTTTTCGACGGTGCGTGCTTTCCAAATCCAGGAGAATGTGCATACGGAGTAAGTCTACAGAAAAATGGAATTGAAATCGACTGCACCTCATGCAAGGTAGGACGCGGAACGAATAATAAGGCGGAGTACCACGGACTCATCGGAGCAATTCAGATGGCAACGGCACACTCTATAAAATCATGTAAAATAATGAGTGACTCGCTGCTAATTGTCAATCAAATGAACAAGACATGGGTCACAAAGGACAGTGATCTGCAACTCCTACAAAATGTCGCAAGATCAATGATTGAGAATAGTGACTGTGATTTTACACTAATTCACATCAAACGACACTTTAATACCAGAGCAGATAATCTAGCAAAAACTGCTCTGAGTAACAAAGAGAGAGAGTAGTCAAATTGTGTCATGTTCCGCGTAGGAATCATCATTTAAAATCTTGGTCTACCGCAATAGACTATCTCCAAATAAAAACCTGGCGTATTCAACCCTCGGGTTCAGAAAATTTCTTAATCGGGAAAACGGAAACGGGGCTGCAGCAACTTCTTCGACTTAGGGTCGCTGATGCATCATTATCAAATGTGCTGCCAAACGAGCCGCGGGATTGAGCTGCTTGTACTTGATATTCCAAGACGAAGAAGCCCCGCCCGCTTCGATATGGAAAACCTTGAAAACCTTGTCGTGGTTCAAAAGGTCGTGGTTCAAAAGGTCGCCAAGAAGAATTTTCGAGGCGCTTGTAGGACCAAGGTATTGCAAAAGCTTCTCAGTCATTGGAAAACCGAACCGCGGTGACAACTGGCGGATATTACGAAAATCATTGACATCATACCCGCTAGCGCGCATCCACTGGCGGCCGTCTATCTCGTCGGCGCGGATCGAGGGGCGCGGTTTCGCGACGAGGATGTTGACCTCGTACAGCACAATGTTACCCATGAGGCGGGTCATGATGTGCGAGATATCATCGACTGGTTGCTCAAGGTCTACCAGCGTGGTGTGCATATCTTGAAGAAGAGCAACGGCATTCACTGTCCAGGAATCCCCGCAATCGACACCGTAGACCGACAGGTTATCGCAAAGTACCTCGCAAAGCGTTTTATATTTTTTTTTTTATTTTCCTCAAAAAAATGCGGAGTTCATTGTTTCTCACGGTGAAAAAATTTGATTTCATAATATACTGTATAATTGCAATCGTTCTGATTTCTTTCTTAATTTATATGAGCGATTTGGAAAGGAATAGACTAGCTGAAATCAGTCAATCACCGGAAGGAAAAACTTTTGAAAGAATAATGAGACGTTTAAAAGTAACTTTCCTTTTTATTATTTCCTACTGTATTATATTTGCATTAATAATCAGCGCACTTGAATTTTTTGAGTTAGGTCCATGGATACATGCCATCATTTGGCGAAATGTTTTTGCCCAGCCAGCCCCGCCAGCCCCTTGGATGGGCCCCCCCCCTGCCCTCCCCCCTACCCCGGCTCCCCCCTATCGTCCCCTATTTCCCCGTTCGATTGGGCGTTTATAGATGCACCTGCGCTATTCAGTTCTCGCCACGATGGATCTGTGTTGAAGAATCCAATCCCCAGTACGCGTGCGTCCCCATAGTAGGTCATCAGCGACTTGAAGATGAACTGGAGCGCGATCTTGAACTCCTTTTCGAACGTCACCTCGAAAACTGTATTTTTTTTGTGTGATATGTGCAAAAATGGCCACAAACCTCCCAGTTGGTACAACAGTGGAATGGGTACATCCTATTTGGAATGAAATCAACGTAGGTACTATTAAGTCAGTGTGGAGAAATCCCCCCCCCGGACCAAATCATTACTTCGTAAGCAACGAAAAGGGTGTCGGTGCAGAAGTATCTCCGTATGCTTATGACCCTTTTTTTGCAATACCCTATATATCAAAAGTACTGAATATCCCCAGAGCTAGCAGACGAGGGATGAAGCAGCCTACACAAAAATCTCGACAAAGGAAAAAAACGCGACGTCGAAACTAATTTGCAAATACAAAATAGATACCAAAGACTCATGTTTGCCCTGCGTGACCTCCTCCTCTAGTCCTAGTTCACGAGTTGTACGGGGGGCAAGCCACTCCACCCGCTGCGCTCTGCGGGGAGGAGTCAGCATACCCGCGGAACTAGAGGCAATGGGTGGTTTCATCGACGTTTTCGCAGTGAGCGTGCCTTTTCCTTCGTTGTGATGAAATAGACAGGGATGTGTTTCCGAAATTTCTCGACAGACTTTACTGTCACGACGTAATCCCTCAAGATGAACGAAAAAGGATCCCCGAATAAAAATTACTTATCCCTCAAGATAAACGAAAGAGGATCCCGAATACAAATTACTTATCCCTCAAGATAAACGAAAAACGGATCCCCGAATACAAATTACTTATCCCTCAGGATAAGAGGGTACAGCGATGGACACATCTCATTCTTCTGCAGCAAAACGGTCATTGTCACGAACTGCTTTACATCGACCCGCAAATCCCAGTCGATTGTGTTGAGAAACATTTTTTCTTCGGCATTGAATTGCTGTGTGGAAATTTCCATGCGTTCCCGAATAAAGTTCCGATAATCTGGCACCCATTCCGTAGGAAGTTTTTCCAGCGTGTACCGCGAAGTGAGACCCTGTTTGCTACGTGTCCCTTTCAAGACGTGCTTATGTCCTTCGTGCTTGTCAGCAGCCGCTAGTGAGTGCATGAAGATGTGCGGGATGTCAGTCAAGAGAACTGACCCCTTTGCCGTTAAGAACCGGATGAAGAAGATCACTGCATGTACGGCGACCTTTTTTTTCTACAAATTGATTAACATGAAACACGACAAATGTAGAAATCCTGAATGTAACAAAAGTGCATCTTTTGGGTTTATGAAGAGGATGTATTGCAAAGAACACATGGAGCCTGGAATGTGGAATGTATCAAACCAAATGTGCAAATTTGAAGACTGTTCAAAACAAGCAACGTTTGGATTCCCTGAAGGCCCGTCTTGCATTGCATGCTCAGAGCACAAATTATCTGGTATAATGGTACATTCAAGTCAAAAAAAGCGGCGCACAGAGCTGATAATGTCATCACAGAATTCGTCGCACAACCACTGAATGAAGCAGTGGAACGGCATGAGGCTGTGGACCATCATGCTGCGAGACGGATTCTGGAAGATGCGATTCGGAGTCCAATTTTGGGAGAACAACCGGACGACGTACTCATTCATGCACACATACTGCCCCGAGGAGTCCACTCTTGTAAGACAGAAGGTACTGAGGAACAAGGCCAATCCAAAGGGAGTGATCAATCCATTGTTCTGATGCTTCCCGATAAGGTACTCCTCCATGTGCACATATTTCCACGCCAAGCTTGAAACAAGCTGCTCAAGCGTCAAGTGGAAGCCGAGGGAACTCATAAGCTGGGCACCTGGTAGATTTTTATTTTTTTTTTTTTATGCGTTTTCTTTGTGTTCGTCTTCTCGTAGACCTACGCCTCTTCTTCTTCGTACTTTTACGTGTATTTGCCCTACGTTGATTGCTTTGGATTTCTCGGTCTCGGTTTTTACATATTTCACACAAAGTGTCCAACCAATTTTTTGCGGCTGTGTCGTCCGCTTCTTTTGCTTTTCTTGCCGCTTCACGTAGTTGCCACCTCTGCTCCGCTTCTTCTTTTCGACGTGCTCGCAAAGATTGACCATCATTAGAACTGTAATCATCGATTGAATGACCACTACCAGAAACCAGTCTGCTAGAAACCGAAGCAGCACTGCTCGATAAATTAGGGGTAGACTGCTCCCGGGGGATAGTACTGAGATACTCTGATACGTATTCAGGAATTGATCCTTCCGATGCAGGTGGCATTTTTCTATATTTATGACATTTTTTGTTTGTGTTGTTTTTACAGTTTTGAAATGTGCTGTGACCCCGCCCCCCTCCCTCCGCTGGTGACGCCACAACCCTTCTTCGATGTCACCCGGCATAAGCTGTAGAAGCAGACGCGACATCGCGTCCCTCCCTTGAGAGACAGATGTCGGTTGAATCAATCAAGTTGACACGCCCGGACTGCAAAAAAATGGGAGACAGACGCGTATCGGGGATACCATTCAGCATTGTTCATCTCAATCCAAAATTCGGGCAGATGAACTTTCTATCAGGAAAAAAAAACAGAAAATGTACACTAGACTACACGATCCCTCGAGATCATCGTTTTGAAGCGCAGAAAAATAGGATCCCTCGAGATCATCGTTTTAAAGCGCAGAAAATTTTTGCAACTCATTATTCCACTCAGCAGTCACACCGACCCGGAGCGTTTCGGGGATGAATCCGCCTGCGTCAAACCATCGTGAAACCGGATCGAAAAACAGACAATCAGGAGTCGAAGGGAAGTGCGCCTTGGTCGCCGGTGGAGTCGAAGGGGGTGCAGTGCCGCACTTGCCACCTACATTTTTTTTTGTATAAAAAAAACTTGAAAGTGTTAAACATGCATACAAACGAAATTGATAGACGCCTTGAGATCCTGGAGAAAAAAATTAACTATATATTGGATGTCGTTTTAGTAGTAAAACAGACTTGCTTTAGAATGGATCGACATATTGACTTCATTGAATCGTTCGGAGTCAAGAATACAAAAAAAAACATTCGAGAAGATGCATCGGAAGAATTCTATTACGATCCAGGAGTATAGCAAAAATCGCAAGATACTTGTTCGAGGCGTCAGCTCTTCGTCCTCGTCAACGCTCGGGAACTGCTCCTGGTCAACGCTCGGAAACTGCTCCTGGTCAACGCTCGGGAACTGCTCCTGGTTAACTCCCGGGAACTGCTCCTGTGCCTTTTGAGCCCAGTATGTGCTCCATTCACTGTGGACCTTCGCTTGATGCTCATGGTGGAGGGCTCTTTGCATGCACATCATGAAATCATCATGCGGGGTGGTAGGCCGGGTGGGCTCCTCTGGTTGGCGCTCCCGTAGAATAGCTTCCAATCCTGCTTGCAAATCGACCACCGTCTCTTTTCCCCAGTTGCCAGAATCATATTTGAAGTAATTCCCTTTGACTGGGGTCTTCAGAGGCGGATAGTCATTTTCCATTTTAGCACGAAATTCCTTTTGCTGGATTTTTTTGGCAGATTTGGCGTGATGGATCGGAGCGCTCCACGTAGAGTTGAACTGGAGCACTGCGTAGAGTTTGCCTTGACGAGGAAATTCCATTTCCATATTGAGGAATTCCTTCGATCCTACGAAGTGGCAGCGGGCTGTAGTTCCGTCACTTCTTCGATTCGCTTTAGCCAGAATTGCTATCTGGACCACCCATTGGTATCCAACCGGCAACCTGGTCCCATGCCCACATATTTTTGGGAATAGAACTTTTACTTCCGTTTTTTCGCCTGAGAATGACAGCTTTAAGTCGCAACGTTGAAGCTGGGTTCCAAACTTCAATTGTACAACGTCCCTGGGTTGCGGAGCACTGCGAACATCGAGAGGTGCTCAAGTGCTTTCGGAGCAGTTTTAGCAATCGATTCGTACAAAGTGTTCATCATGTCGACCTTGTCATAGTTCCCATCGGCGGCGACGGTGTCCGCAAAGGTGGCGAAGTCGATGAGGTCGTGGCCGAAAAGATAACCTTGCGCGTGAACTGTGATTTTTTTTCCATTTGAAGTCAAAAATGTCCGCCGGAGCAGCTGTTGGATATGGATTTCTTGGATTGTTTTTAGGCGCGTTGATATCAACACCTCTTGTGATATTTGCGAAGTTAGAGGAAGCTAATTCTTATTGGCTTGTCTATCCCCAGGTATTTGGCAAAATTTTGGGGGTACCCATTGACAAAGAAAAAATGCGCGAATCAAAGGAAGCACTTAGCAGGGCACGAGCCCTATACATCAGTTCCACTGTGCCCCCTGTTGTCGGAGCTATAACCGGTAGCGTTCTTGGTGCTACAGTAAAACCAAGTAAGTCCACGGTACAGAAAAGGCGATTATCAACTCGTAAACGTTCGAGCATTCGGTCGAGAAGATAGACGCCGGTGCCGAACTAGCAGAATATCAACCCGCGGACCATAAATCTCACCGACGTCAACGCCCCTGGTAACCCCCCTGGCCTTGGAATCGGCCGCCGCACGAATAAGTTCGTCGTGAAGTACCTTTATGCTAGAGAGCTGGAAGACGATTTCGATTAAAAAATCTCATCATTTGTAAATCTTTGGTACTACAAAAGTTTCAAAGGCGTAGTTCAAGAATACGTAGGAAACGTCGTAGTAAAAAATAGATTTGCACCGGTCTCCGCTCCTCCCGCGGCGCACCTCCGTGTACTCGACAACCGCGTATGTCGTGTGCCCGGGCATTGAACACACGCGCCGGGCTCGAGCACCATGTGTGAGTTGAGTGAGCCATGTCAACAAATAATATTCACATTGATGTTCAGACGATGCAGGTTGTGCCGGGAAGAGGATCTCAAAACATTCGCCGAAAAACATAACATTCCTCTTACCAATAATCTTGAAGAATTCGCATGGACTGTAATAAACAAAAACATTATTTCCTTGCCACCTGCACCACCTCCGGAAATTTTGGAGCAAACAAAGAGCGCAAAGCCGGTGATAATTTGGCACCGTAGATCAAAAAATGCACCGAAACAAAAAGGTAAAAGGAAAAAATAATTTGAAGGTGCATAAATTATAAATAAGAAACGGATTTCCAACTGTGATTAACACCTACACAAGATAAACAAATCATTTTACCCGCATACAAAACTAAACAAGAATCGCACCCCCATTTTCCGTCGTATTCACAATGAGGACACCCACAAGGGATCACCAATTTACAACCCCGCCTAAGAGGATTTCTGACAACAAGGTGTGATTTTTTAATTTCTCGAAAACATTGATTACACCATATAGGTAAAGGAAAACCTCCCATTTCAGATCGAAGAGTAAATCTCCTTAACCTATGATTCATAAAGTCAATGAAGTCATTATCTTGAGGAGACAATATTTTTTTTTTTTGCAATATACTGTTTTGAAATGATTTTTTTTTCTGAAGATATAATCGTCTCCATTCTGTACAGATTAATGGAACAACAAAATCAAAAGACGAACATAATTCCAGTATTAGATGAAGACATTCGTGACTATCCATGAAGAATAGCGAGCGCGCGTCTCTGATCCAGCGAAATCGAATGCGAAAGTCAATGTACACCTAGCTATTGCACGTAACGCGTGACTTCAGAGTTGATGTTAAAAATACACCCCCCGCCATCAGATAGCGATATTCCCCGCTTACATCGACGCTTGATTCACCCTCGAGTGGCCACGCCGCTTACATTGTAAAAAATACCCCCGCCATCTAATAACCATATTTCCCGCTTACATCGGCGCTTGATTCACCCTCGAGTGGCCACGCCGCTTACATCGAAACTTGTGAAAAATACGGATAACAAAAAAAAATATCCGTCGGCGCTTGATTCACCCTCGAGTGGCCACGCCGATAACAAAAGAAAGATCCGCTTACATCAGCGCTTGATGTGAAAAGGTTAGCTTCACCCTCGAGTGGCTTTATGCGAAAATTATCGTCTTGTCCTGATTCACAAAGCGCACGGACTTCTTGGGTTTCGGCGCCGCGTACGCGCGAGAATCGCTGACGCGAATCCAGTTCGTCTCCAGATTGTACCAGCCCGGGTGGCGCTTCACCTGCGAAGAAACAGTGTACAGTGCCCTTTACAGCCATATTCGGTTCCTACCGTTGCTTTCGTGTTGTGCTTCTAAAATTACCTAGTCCGTTTTTTTTTAAGACGGAGGGATGCGCGACTTTGGGGGGGTCGATTTCGCGTTTTTCTTCATCCCGTTAGCGCTATCAAATAGACCAGAATCGTTGGCAAAAAGCTGGAAATCCGGGACCGACGCGAAGTACTCCGACGCGACGCGAAGGTCGCCCATGGTCCTCTTGATCTGCGCGGGCGAGCGGTACTTCGTCTCGTTATTCCATTGATTCAGCAAATCCTCGAAGAGCTTGTGGGCGGAGAAGACAGCATGATCGACTCCGTACTTCGACGATAAGAGTCGGTGGTACTCCTCAACCTGTACAAATTGCGGTATACTTTTGAGCTTTTTTTACATAATCGGAATTCAGTAAGAACCGCCTCAAATGTTCTTTTTTTGCGCTTCTACCATTGCTGATTACTGGTTGATTTCCGAAACGTCAAGCTTTTGCGGTACGGTCCACAAGTACACGAACTTCATGTTCTCGTAGAACAAGCTGTGCGAGTAGTTCATATTGGGGTTATTCAAATAGAACATGTGAATATTGCTGAACTCGGTGCGAAGCACAGGGGTCAGGTACTGCACTACACAGAGTTGATCTCGGTGCAAATCTTCTTCCTGTTCCCGATATTTCTCCATCATGATCTGGTGGATCGCATTGTTCATTTGCGTATTGCAGTCTCTGTATGCTTGCCGATCCATGTCGCAATATCTGGTTGTGTCTGTTGGACTATTGTAGACCCCCCATCCCATCTCGTCAGCTTCTTCCTGCTCGATGGCGCGCAGAACAGGAGATGAAGTGACCATCGTAGGATGTCGGTCCCCAAACGTATCGTTGAAAGCCTTGCTTCGCTTCCCATTCTTGGGCAAAAGACCGTACATGATCTTCTTACCAATGGTGTCTATCTCCGGCGACGGAGGAGGCATGCAACTATCGGGGGACAACAGAGCCTGAATTTGCTTGCTATTCTTTTTCGACTCACGCGGCCAACCCTCATATTTTGGAACCTCGAGTTGCAAAGTGCGAATAATCACAGTGTTCCTCTTCTGCTGCTCCGGTGTCTGCGGGACCGGCGTCTGCTCTTCTGCTGTATTTTTGAACCAGCCGAGATCGTGTTTAGACCTCGCACGCGAAAGAGATGATAGCAAAGGACCTACCATCTACTCTACAGCGGCCTGACAGCACCCGGAGCATTTCAGCTGACGGAATTTTTTTAGATTTTCAAATGACCAAGTAAGTATACCTTATATTTCAATTTTATTAGTATCTCTAGCACTTTTTGTATTTCTAATACTAAAGCTGAATTCGCGCGCAGGGTACTTGTGAGACAAGAGCAAGGTCGTGTAGTCGACTTTCATGTCATCGTTGGCGAACTGCTTCATAGTCGCTGGTTGTTGATAGTGGACAAAGCCGTTAAGTACCGGAGGGATGCTCGCAAACCAACGACCATCAAGAGGAACATCCTTTTCACCGGATGAGTTCCGAATCGTTATCTCCTCCCGGCACATGGCTAGAGCCTAAATAGTGCGTCTGGATTGACATCGATAACCTGGACTGTATCTCCTTGCTGTATACAATTTACGTAGCAATAAGGAAATGGCATCTCCAGAACATCTTTCGATACCCCCTTAACAAGCTTATGTTGCTTTGCTAATCCAATTTTGTGTAGTTTAATTTGATGATTTTCGTGTAGAAACAAAATATCAAGAGGTATTAGTGTATTTTCCATAGTCATTTCGTGTCTTTTTGTAGTTTTCGATGTGAACAGCTTTCCGATGACTGGATTGACTTCACGTAATAATTCGAACCCCACTTCGTGATCCCTGGGGTGAAGATTTTCCGCCAAAATTTTGTGGTGTGTTATTTTACTCCGCAAGTTACGCAGTTTTTTTTCAATAGCACACGAAATCGGCTTATTAAAAGTGGATTGTGTTGGTACGTGGATAAACAATGAATTTTTTACATTGGAAATGAGGTAGTAGTTTACGTCGTTACAAACGTAATCATTGAAAGGGTCATATTTTGAGTTTTGTTTCAGGTATTTTGTGGATTTTATGTTCAACGTATTTCGAATGATTTTGTCATTTTTACTCTCTTTTTCGTATAGTGCGTGGTCTTTCAAAGTGTCATCTTCACCGAGAATTAAAACGAGGTCGAGTAAAGGTGCAGTGTTACGGATGACGGTGATCGCTCCGTCATTTACAGGTAGTTCAATAAATTTTACATCACAAAAAAAATCTTCTTTTTTATTAAATAAAGAAGTTGCAATTTCCTTTGAATTATTTGGCATTAAGGCATTTCCCGCGATTCGAAAGGGGGCGAAGTAATACACACCAATTCGTACCATTTCAATTTCGAGAGCGGTAAGATAATGTCACTGGCTATCGGTTGCTGTACTACGAAAATCATCACTGCACGAATCCGAATCACTATAATTGCAATCGGAATCCTCGCTAAGATTGTAGAAAAAATCATACGTCTGTAGTAATTTCTGAACTCGAACAATCTCCCGGTTCAATCGATTTTGCAAATCCTTTACACAGAAGCTGTAGGAATCGAGAAAGTCGTTCGTGTAAAAAATAACTTTTCCAATATACGCAAGGTACGTACTTTTAGGAACAAAATCCCCGACCTTGTTGACAAGAGATACAGCAACTTGTAACTCATTGGGAAAAAACTCACAATGCATTGATTCTATTAGTGGATGATTTGACCGATTGAACTTCAGTATCAATTCGTAGCGTTCAAGACTTTGCACGGACACGTCTCCACGTCCCACTATGTCAGCGAGAAAGGCGTCGCTGAAGAAGTCAGTGTACCTTTTTCCGTATTTTTTTTTATCACAATCGTAAGAAAACAATGACAAGTATTCACTCTCGGCTTGATAGAATAGAAAAACTATTAGAAATTCATCGTAGTCTAGATGAAGTAAAAGGAATGCTACGAACAATCGATCAACGACTAGCAGGACCTCATGACTCCCAGTCCTCCTGTAATGTGACAGACAATAAGATTAAGACAAAAAAAAGACGCCGGAAGAAAGATAGATGGTACACTTTAAGTCCCGATTGTAAGCGAGATTTTCTAGACTCACAACTTTCAGAATATTTCACGGCGTGAGACTTGGACGTAGCGAAGAGGTCCATTGCGTCGAAGCGCCTCGGCGAGCTCAGTCCACTCCGCGCCTCGGCGAGCTGACTCCTCGCCCCCCACCGTCGCCACGCCTTCAAATGGAAAAGATTCTAACAAAAAATTTTCATGGGGGAAAAGTAAACCGTGAGTATATAGGTTACGGTAATGCCATACTACCCTATCTCGAAGATTTGTGACAATCCACACACCACCCGTCAGCAAGAAGCTCACATGGGGCACCATCCGGATCGCGACGGCGTCTAGAACCAAGTTTCCACAAAACCTTACACCAAGCAAAGAAATCTTTCGTGAATCTATTTGAAAGCTTACTCTGTTTGGATCTCGCGTGGAATGTTTATTCAAATGTGTCGATTTCGGTTTGTCGACGTACAGGCAAATGGACGCGGGCGAATTCACTGAAAAGCCACAGTCTTCGTTCCTCGGTGCAAACACGCAGTGCTGTGGACTACATAAAAAATACCGCTATGTTCGGCGGAACGGAGGGGAATAGTTTCGCAAGTTGGGGAAAACTCGCGACGGACTCTCTACCACTAATCCTCGCAATCCTCGCGTATTGTAACGAAAATTAACCGACCAACCGTTGAACAACTCGTTGTCGTAAGGCCACCATCCGAGGACGGGGCTGTCACTCCGTTCATCAACGTATGGCTCACGGCCTCCACGAGCACTCTTCTTAAGAAAGCTCTTAAACATTGCAACACTCTCACTCAATATGCTGAGATCATGGAGTATGCGTTCCTCGAGGTGCAATCTCTGCTTTGATGTGAATGCGTCACCCCACTCCAAAAAAGAAAAAATTAATTGTGCTACTTCTTTCGAAAAATGTTGGAGCAAGACGCAGACGAGAAAAAAACGCGTAGGCAATCTGTAGTAGGTTGCAAGACGATGAGATAACATTCCCAGACGAGATAGTATATCGTAAGGAAGCGCGACATAACCTGGCAATGTATTTCGATCTGATTACGAAGAAGCACTCACCTTTAAAAGCGTTTCGTTCTTCTTCGTCGTTTCGTTTTTTTTGATCGCCTAGTCGATCGCTTTGTTTTACTAGCCGATTGTTTCTTTTTGATTAATGTTAAAAGTTTTTTGTGATATCCCATTTTGTAAAATTTATTAGTTTCTGCTTCACTTAAAGACATGTGTGACCACGTGCGATTCTTCAGCTTTGTTTTAAACGTCTTCATTTCTTCTGGGGTTATAACGTCATTATCTATTTCGTCTCTAATAGCGTTGTACATTCCAGTGGCATTTCCCATTTCATTTCGAGTAGAAAGTTGTCGCCGACCGTTCTCGCAGTGTGACAACAGAAACATGATTCGTCTGGAATCGTGTTTAAAAAAAACTGTGGCACCCGGATCGTCGTCTGAATCGGAGGTCTGGCACTCCGTGACCGCCCCCTCGTCGAGAAGGGGTGGCGTCTCCCTTACCGTCATTTCCAGTCTAAGCCAAATGGGAACGCAATGAGTCAGAAGACAAGGTAGGCGAAACCGTGTGCTCTGGAGCTTGTGAAACGCGCGAGCGAGCGCTTCTGGAAATCGGAATCTCTCCAGAAATTACACCCTCGAGTGTGAAGCACGAAAGAAAAGGATCGTAACTCGTTTGAAGGGTTCAAAAACGCGGAATGCAAGAGGCTCCCATCTGACCGTAGCCAGCGTGCGACGGTCTTTTGTGTAAAATACACGGTAGAGCTCCCCCCGCCGCCCCGTCCGCAAAAATACCCTATAAATACTTACTCATTATCCTACACCGCTGTTAAATTGATACGTATCGAGCACGCTTTCCTTCGCTTCGCCCAACAGATCGCAGGGCAAGGGATATATCGAGCACGCTACCATTCGCTTTCCCCAACGGATCGGAGGGCAAGGCAGCTGTCTTATCTCAGGAGGTCGCGGAGGAACCACTCGATTGCACCTCAAATGTAAAAAAATGCATTCTCGAATGTACAATAATTTTTTTATTTTACGTCCTTAAATGTCACAAAATCAAAATCCTCCCCCCCCACCGCCGCCACCTCCGCCACCTCCGCCTCCAAATCGCAGACCGGCTGACCGTCCACCACCGCCGCCACCTCCGCCACCTCCGCCTCCAAAAAAATCCCCGGCGTCTGCAGGACCGGCGTCTGCAGGACCGGCGTCTGCAGGACCGGCGTCTACCAGAAACCCAATCCCTCCTACTCCCCCAAAGCCTCCAAAACCTTCGAGATATTACGGACTACGCCCCCCCCGCCCCTCAACTATTACAGGACTCAACAGACGGGAGGCGCAAAGTCGGGATAGAAGTCTGGATAGAATTGACTTCATGAGAAATCGATTTGATGACGACTGGACAAATTGGGTGGCACCGTCTGCGGGGCCGGCGTGGGAGGAAGCGGAGCAAGAAATCGCTCATAATTGGGATGCCGTGAAAAATGCGCTTCCCCCCCCCCCAAACGG
>MDSV01052928.1_pt1 | contig 17695 bp, 19 predicted proteins | sample 810851 | NCBI WGS metagenome assembly MDSV01 (sample SAMN05326640, study PRJNA326480) | marine metagenome | isolation source: seawater | place: Atlantic Ocean: North East | collected 2012 | reverse complement strand
TTAATTATTAAAATAAAACAACAATTAAACATAATAAAAAAGGGGAATAACGTTGGAAGGGTTATATGGTTTTCTAACTATGCTCGATGGATTCTTAGGGGGCGCGTTTTGGTTTCCTTATGTGCTGTTAGGTGTAGGTCTTTTCTTCACGGTTTATCTTAAGTTTCCGCAAATTCGTTTTTTTAAACACGCTTGGCAGGTTGTTACCGGCAAGTTTGACAAAGAAAGCGACCCTGGCGATACCACCCACTTTCGCGCGCTAACTACCGCACTGTCTGGCACGGTAGGTACAGGTAATATTTCGGGCGTTGCTTTCGCCATCTTCCTTGGCGGCCCGGCAGCACTATTTTGGATGTGGGTAACGGCCTTTTTGGGTATGACAACAAAGTTTGTTGAGGTAACCCTGTCGCATAAGTACCGTGTTAAAACCGAAGACGGCACAATGGCTGGTGGCCCAATGTATTACATGGACCGCCGTTTAAACATGAAATGGCTAGCGGTGGCCTTTGCTATCGCCACGGTAGTAAGTTCATTTGGTACCGGCAACCTTCCTCAAAGTAACGGTATTGCACAAAGTATTGAAGCCACTTTTGGTTTTGAGCCTTGGTTAGTAGGAAGTGTATTGGGTATTCTTCTCGCCTTGGTTATTCTTGGTGGTATTCAGCGAATAGCGGCTTTCACCGCGCGCGTTGTTCCCGTAATGGCAGTTATTTACCTTATTGGTGCACTTGCGGTTATTTTCGCGAACCTTGAAAATATTGGCCCTTCGTTTGCCGCTGTAATTGGTGATGCGTTTACCGGCTCAGCCGCTGCAGGTGGTTTCTTGGGGGCGTCGTTAGCTTACGCGTTTAACCGTGGTGTTAACCGTGGCCTGTTCTCGAACGAAGCCGGGCAGGGGTCTGCACCTATTGCTCACGCAGCTGCAAAAACGAAAGAGCCCGCATCAGAAGGTATGGTTTCTCTGCTGGAACCTTTCATCGACACCATTTTAATCTGTACCGTTACGGGTTTGGTTATTCTCTCTTCAGGTGTGTGGAAAGAAAAGCACGAAAACGTGTTCGATCGTTCCGATATGTATTTCGTGGCGGGAAAATACGACGATACCAACCAAGCTGATGTCGATAAATTATATGGCTACCTAAACGAGATTGAAGGTAACGTTGTTGAACCTTATACAGGGTCGATTACAGTTGTTAACGGCACTGCGGTAAGCGATGGCTTTACGCTTCTTAACGCTCGTTCAATTGCGGAAGACGTGAAGTATTCTGTTGGTAGTGAAGACTTGTTTACCGGTACACTTAAAATTGTGGACGGTAAACCAGTTAAAGAGAATTTAGAAGTTAGCGGAAAGTCACTGGTTCACTCTGCAGCGCTAACGACGATTGCATTTACACGAGGCTTTTTTGGCGACTTCGGTCAATATATCGTGTCAATTGGCCTTATGCTGTTTGCGTTCTCAACTGCTATTGCCTGGTCTTACTACGGTGACCGCGCCATGACTTACCTTTTGGGGCCGCGTTCTGTTATGCCGTATCGCGTAATTTACGTTGCCGGTTTTGTTTGGGCTGCGTTCTCCGACACCACATTAGTTTGGGCACTGTCTGCCGTGGCTATCGTAGTTATGACCTTGCCTAACCTGTTTGGGATCATGCTGCTTTGCAAAGAAATGAAGGAGACCGTAAACGACTACTGGTCTCGCCATAAAAAGTAGAAATAACAGGTTCATAAAAAACACTATTGTCTGAGGTTTGTACAGAAAATAGGTGAGTAAATTTGCGCGCCGGTGTACTTTGTTAAAAGTGTACACCCCGCGCATTTTTTGTTTTGGGATGTCATGGTTTATCCTCAGAATCGACTTCATTGTTGTGCCTAACTTCAGTATGATAGCCGTCCGCGTAAAATACTGGTGCAAATAGCATGAGTATTCTCATTTCGCACTCAATCATTAGGAGCAACATATGGCATTAGTTGACTGTCCTTCATGCAACAAGAAAACGTCTGACAAAGCGAAGACGTGCCCTCATTGCGATTTCAAAATCGGTGACGCGACTTCAGAAGATATAGAGCGCAAACAAAGCTTACAAAGATTTAAAAAGCTGGCGAGTATCCAGAACCAGTCTCTTCTTGCTATGCTAATATTCGTTGCGAGCTTTGGCTTCATGTATTGGGGCGGAACCCGTCCGGGTGATTTGCAACATAATTTGGCTATTTTGGGCGCAGTGGTTGGCTTTGTATGGTACTTAGTAAATCGTGCGCGTATTGTTTATATAAAGCGTTTTTCCTAAATGAATATTGAAGCACTATTAGCGAGTATGACGCCAGAAATCTATGAGCGTCTCCGCCAGGCAGTTGAAACCGGCAAATGGCCTGATGGCACACCTTTGAATAATGAGCAAAGAGAAAGCTCGATGCAGGCCGTTATGCTTTACCAAGCCAAAATTGAAAAGTCCTCAGAGCATATGACTGTAGGCGAGAACGGCGAAATTGTTCACAAAAGCAAAGCCGATTTTAAACGCTCATTACGTAGTGAGCAGGATGATAAAAATACAATAGCGCGGTTCAAACAGGATGATATTTAGTCGTATATTTACGCCTTCGCACCAAAGCCCTAAGCCTGAAAAAAGAATGCAGGCAATTGAAAATCTCTCTCCAGATAAGGCACAAGAAAAAACAATTCTTCACGAGCTCGCCTTCAACGACGAGGATCCCAATGTAAGTTTATCAGCGCTAGAGAAGCTAAATAGTTTCGTGTTGTGGCTTAAAATGTCGCAAATCGCGAAGCAGGCTCGAGTAAAAAAGGTCGCTGAGCAGAAAGTTAATTCAGCGCTTTTAAATGAGGGGGATCTTTCCCTATCTTGTGAAGAAAAATTGTCGTTTTTAAAAGAAACGGCGAGTCCCGAGTTCGTCATACAACTTCTACCCAAAATGCTCGAAAAAGACGCTGCACTGTTACGTGACGATACGTTAGCCAAAGCGTTAATTGAGAAAGTTAATAAACCTTCATTTACACATTACGTTTTTTTAGAAGGGGCAAGTGCCAGTTTACAAACACAGCTTATTAACGGTTACTCAACGATATCCGATTTGCAAAAGCTGGCAAAAAAAGTGTCGGATGACGATTTGTTGTCCAAAATCAACGTTCGCATAGACGCAATAAAAGAAGCGCAGCAGCGCCCAGTGGAACTTAAAAAGCAGCTAACCTTAACCTTATCAAAGTACCAAGCGCTACTTGATAAGCCGGACGTAGAGGTTGTCGAGCAAAAACGCCGAGAATTCGACAGTGAGCTTTCGGGGTTATTTGCCCAAATTAACCTTCTCACTCAGGAAGAACACACAGAATATAAAGAAAAACGAGAAAGGATTTCAGAGCAAGTAGACCGGTACTTATCGCGTATTCGCCCAGGGTGGGAAGAAAAACAGTTAGCTACTCAGCTTGCCAATACTCAAGCATTATGTGAACAACAATTGGCCCACGCTATCGAGCAAGTTTCATGGCTTTACGACAATCGCCTTTGTGAAGCGACACTTGCGGATGTAGCAACAGTAAACGAGAGTGTTCGCGGGGTAGAAGCTACGCTTGAGCAGTTAGCTCGTTTGGGAAATGAAAAATCAAGCGAGAAGCGCCTAAAAGAAATAACAAAAGCAGTAAACGAGTTAAACGACAAACTTGAACGTTTCTCTATGCAGCAACACTACGGGCAAAAGCTCCTGATTAAACTGCAAATGCTTGAGGATATTGCTACCAAAATAACAACACTTAGCGCTGTGAAGGTACAGAGCGGTCAAACAGACGCTAACCCAGCGGAACTAAGCGCACAAGTTGATGAAACGTCGCATGAAAACGTCACCCTTGATACTCTTCAGGCCGCATTTACTGAAGCGCGCGAGGATTATAAAAAGCTAAGTAGTGAGATTGACGCTATCCCTAAAGCGTTGTCAGGGCGTTACAAGGCATTGATTAATCGTGTAAGTGCTAAGGAAAGAGCGCAAAAAACAAAGCAAAATGAGCAAATCAAAAATGTTAGAAGACAAATAAGCGTTATTGATAATCTCATTGGTCAAGGAAAGTTTCGCGTCGCGATATCGAAATTTCAAAAGCTCGAAAATAACTACAATGAGATGCCCGATTCTGCGAAAGAACAAGTCGAAAAGCGCTTCGACAAAACGGCTGAAGAAGTCTCTCGTCTTGAGGGGTGGCAGAGTTATCTCGCTGCACCTCGTAAGCCTGCACTTGTAGAGGAAGCTCTAACTTTAGCGTCGACAGAAGCAGACGATATAAAAGCGCGAAGCGAAGCGATCAAATACCTTCGCAAACAGTGGTTGTCATTAACAACAACGACGAATAGCAGCACAACGGATGGTAGCGACGACGATTTGCAGAAGCAGTTTGACGATGCGCTAGAAAAAGCCTTCGAGCCTTGTCGTGAGCACTATGCAAAACTGGATGAGCAACGGCAACAAGCTCAAGAAAAACGCGTAGCTATCATAGCTTCTGTAAAATCGATAGATCCAAGCTTACCGGAAGCGGAGTTAGTTAAAATTTTCGACAGAGCAGCAAAGCAATGGCACGCTGCAGGCCAAGTTGAACGAGATACTTACGAGCAGCTGAAGCGCGAGTGGAAAGCGATTTCTGCTCCCATCCAAACTAAGATTCAAGCTTGGCAGAATGATAACCAAGCTCAGAAGCGAGATTTAGTATCGCAAGCTCAGCAACTTGCAAATCACGACGATGTAGCTGTTGCAGCAGACGAAGCTCAGAGTCTACAAAACCGATGGAAGCAAGTTGGTCATGCGGGCAAGCGGGAAGAGAGTAAACTTTGGTCGGAATTTAAAGCGGCAAATGACTTAGTTTTCGAACGCTTGAAAGCGGAAAGAAAATTGCTCAATAACGTTGTAAACGAGAAGGTAGATTCACTGCTTTCTAATATCGAAAATATTGATACAAGCAGCGACGACGCTTCTTTCAACGAGTCTATGGCCCGCGTTAGAGAACAGCTTGCGGAACTACCTAAGCCGCAGCGCAGCAAAGTTGAGCGAAAATTAAATGTGGTTGAAAGCAAGCGCGAAGCGCAAGCAGAACGTGCACAGGCTCAATCTCAACGAGACAAAGCACAGGCACTCACTTCATTACTTAAGCTTAGCGTAGGTGAAGGTACTGAAGATAAGGAGACGCTAATTGAACGGTTGGGTAAGCGCTGGTCAGGTTTCTTCACTCAGTCTGACGGCTGCACTCGCTCGCAGCACGATAGGCGGTGGTTAACCGTTGCCTTGGAAGTGGCATCTAATATGCCAAGTCCAGATACTGATACATCAATAAGGTCAAGCGTTCAGTTACAGATGATGACTGCAAAACTTGAGCAAGGGGAGGCCGCCACGGCTTCCGAGATTTTAGCTGATTGGCTGTCGTATGATGTATTAGAGTTTAAAGACAACGCTTTAACCCAACGTGTTATTGCTGTTGTTGATGCACACCCCGAGGTGGTGTATTAAATGGAAAACGCTGTTGAATATGAATTTACGACAGAAATGTCTGCTTATCGGTTTTTGAACACCGTTAAACACCTTGATGCAGATGGATTGAAGGTTAAATTCGGAAAGTCTGACCATCACGTTAGTGTTAAGTATCGTTATATACTTGGTGAGTTTGATTCGACGCTATCGACGCTCGACGATTTAGCTAGAGACTTAGGTGGCGAAGAAGTTTCCTAGCTAGTTTTTAACGTAAACGAAAAAGGGTCAGACAATGTCTGACCCTTTGTTCTAAAGATCCTATTAACAATCTTTATCTTCGGCTTCTACGCCTTCTTTCACATCTTCGCAAGCATCTTCAACGGCGTTACCCGCATCGGTAACCATTTCGTCAAGCTCTTCACCTGCGTTTTCTGCTTCACCATCGCCACACGCGGCTAGTGATAGTGCAAATGCTGATGCTACTAATACTTTAGAAAGATTTTTAAATGAAAACATATCCTTACTCCTTTTTCCTATTAAAATGCTTGTTACTTTTAGGCTCTTGGTGCTTTGCCACGTAGCGCGTTAGCGATTAGTGAGATTACTAGCAATGCGATAAACACGAAAAATAGAAACTGTGCTATACCCGTTGCTGCACCTGCGATGCCTCCAAAACCAAAAACTGCTGCGATAATGGCGATAATAAAAAATGTAATTGCCCAACCTAACATAACTAAGTCCTCGTTTTGCTTCCGTTACTTACACAGTAACTAATGCTAGCTTCATGCCGAGTTGCTAAGTTAATGATATTTAATATAAATATTTATTTTTCTTATTTTATTGGACGATAGTAACTAGATAGTTAAAGTCACGATTACATAAAAAAGTGCATATTTTACATGACAGCATGAATTGTATTTGGAATTAGAATTAGTTTATCTATCTATATCTTTTCTCAATTCAATATATTGACTTCACCAACTCCCAAAGAACGTGAGTGATAAATTGTGGTTCGTTATTGCGTCAGCATTGTCGTCAGGAGGGTTGATATAATTGTGCATATAGCCCATTTCGATGCGCCACTTTTGATTTAATTGAAAGGCAGGGCCAATGTACAAACGATTCTGGTCAAAACCACTAGTCTGTCCCCAGTCCGTATCGTTGAAGCCAAAGAAAATTTCATCCCAGATAACGAAGCTCCAATTTTCAGTAAGTGGTTTAGACCATCTAATAAACTGTCTAAATCTATAGCCAGTATCGTCACCTTCGTCATGTCTAAATCGCTGCTCTAGACGACTTCTTCCGGACAAACTTCCGCCCATAAATTTGTTTAAGGAGTATGTCGACTGCTGCCATATTCTGTCCTCATGTATCAAGCCACCGTTACTATCAATTGTAACTCGGGCTACACCTAACCAAAGTGCAAAATCGTCTGAAAACTTGTATCCAAAACCTGGTCTTATGATAGAAACGCCCAAACGAGAAGCATCGTCTTTAAATCGTAAATGGCCATCAAACCAAAATTGCCATTTTCCATTGTTACTTGCATCGCCGGAAAGTGCCAATGCATTCCAAGATTGGATATCAGCATTCGCGAATGTTCGAACACTTGTAAATGTTAGAGATAACAAGAGCAAGGCACATAGGGATAACTTAGATTTTATGTTCATAGTATTTTAACATCTCAAAAAAAAAGACAGAGCGGAAGGGAAAGCCGCGCTGCCTAAACAAAGGGGAGAGACCCCTGAATATGCAAGTACTCAGGGGCTGAACTGACTTAATTGCCATTGGGGTTGTAGGGTAGGGATGATTGATGGGCCACAATTCGAAGATCGCCGTCACTGTCTTTTACATAGGCAAATGTGTACTCTACCTTTGTTTCTCCGCCCTGTGTGTCGGTAAAGAAGTAGTTACCCATTGCTACCGCCATACGGCAGCTGTTATTGATAATGCCAACGTTATCAAACTTGACGTTTGTATAAGGTTTAATTGCGAAGCCTTTATCCTCAGCATAGGCATCGTTGCCGCCAACAAAGTAAGAAAGCGCTGCATCAAAGCTTGAACGGAATTGGTCATTAGCGGCCAGGGTTGGCTTAAATAAGACACTACTTAAATCGTAGCCATACATCGCCTGTATAAAATCGGCAGCCTCAGTTGAGTAATCGCCATCATTACTAAATACTGCGCCAATTCTGACTATACCGTCGCCCCATTTTCTCTGCGCTGACACCACCTCTCTTTCCGTGATGCACTCGTCGGAATAAAGTAGCGCGTTATCTAGTGCTTTTGCTTTTAAAACAGGCGCACTGGAAGCGGTATTGTCCATCTGCGGTTTAGCCACAGCACTGCACCCCGAGACTAACAACACTGTAGCCGCTGCAACTGCAGTCTTTGTAATCGCTGTGTTTAGTTTTTTCATCGCTGACTCCTTAGTCGTATGCAAAATTAAGTTCTGCGTCACCCAAATCACTAATATGATTAAGGCGTATAAACCTGCTATGCAGTTCATGTGATTAAGGATAGAGATTGTTGATGACAAAGACTTTTGTACAATATTAATAGAAGATTAACGGGGCATTAACGCCATGAAGGTGCGGGAAAAGCTTTGAATGCAGTGGTGCTCAGTTAAGGCTTTCTGAGCACGGTGTATAGTGCTTATCTAGCAACGCCGGTGTAATTATGGTGAAGCAGAGTAGAAGGTGGGGAAAAGTCGCGCAGTCGATGATAGCAGGTTTTATGAGCCTGGCAGTATGACACGATAAACACAGAGTCGCGATCGAACTGCCAGACGCGGATATTGTATCTTATTTAATTCTACTTTTTGGGTTCCAAAGGCTCTGACAATATCTCATTTACTGTGAAGGCATTTTTGCCCAAAGTAGTCTTATCGCTCGACATCTCTACATCTATAGTAAAGTAAATATCGTTTATCTGTGTTTTTACCACGTCATTAGAGCTAGGTACGGCCATTGGCTGAGCTACTTCGTCACAGCCTGACATTGTACACTGTTTATCGGTTTGAAAAGCTACGGGCTGTTCGTTGTTCGCCATTACCTCTCTTGCCATCACAGGCTTTTTATCAACACTGGTTTTTACAATAGCGAGGTGAGAAAAACCTTGAGATTTAGCTATCTCAGCGGCCCGATGCAGTGCGTATTGCTGAACGAGATCTGCAGGCGTTTTATCCGTTGCTTTAAAAAGGACTCTAATCTCGTTTTCAGAAAGCTTTTCGCTCGAATAACCGTACGCGGCTTTTGAACTAGCCGATTTATAGGGAGTAGGGGCTGCAATGGGAGAGGATGAGCAACCTGTTATGGCTAAAGCAAAAGTAGCCCCAATTAAGGCCAACTTAATTCGTGATTTTCTATTTATGATTGTATTGCCCATCTCACATACTCCTTAGGTACTGTGATTATTGGAATAATGACATCAACGCCGTTCGGCCTAAAGCCATCATTGCTTGATTACGTTTTGCTTTAGGCTTTGCATCTACTGCACCTTTATAGGCACCAAGTGCCGAAATACCTAACAGAACTTCGGGTTTTCCCATCAGTAACTTACATTGCCTTTTTGCTTGAGTAAGTGCAATGTCTGCGTGATGTTTTTGAGAAAAGTAAGCATGCTCTTTTTGAGCAATATCTTGTATGTTCGATTTAAGAAAAATATTCATAAATACTATCCTTCGTATTAACGAAGCTTTTACGAGCAAATAAGTTAACCAATAACTTTATGCCATGTTCGAATCAGCCGTTGAAAGCTTAAATAATTAAATGCATTTTGAGCAAGTTTAAACAAACCAAATGCTGCAGCGCTATTAAGTACGAGAAGCACAAGAGGTACTACGACATAATGTAGGCCAATGTTGTGCAAAACAGTGCCAATGGCAATGTTCAAAATAAGCCAGCAGACTGTGCCAACCGCAAACGCAGCTAAACAAGCAAAAACAGTTACAAAAAAGCTTTTTTTAATAAGCATTAATTCGCTGTTGGTCAACTCTAAAAACGCAAAGCCTTGCGCTTTTCGCTGAGCAAGTGCTTCTTGTAGTGCTGAGAAAATGTCCGAGAAAGCCGGGTCTGGATATTGCTGTTCGTTTATAGTGGAGCTTGCTGATTTACTCGTATTTAAATTGCGGGAATAAAAATTCGTCTGCGCCCCAGGGGGCGTCAGACGAAACGGATTTTCTTCGCACAGAGTGAATTGTGCTTTGTGAAAATCAGGGGCTTTCATCAAATTACTTCTTGCGTAGCAGTGAAGTTACTAACATACCAGCAGCAAACGCGATACCCGCTGTTGCAAGAGGATTTTCGATTGCATAGTTACGCACTTTTGAAGCTTGCCATTTTTGCTCTGCCAAGCGTTTTCTCTCAGACATACTTTCTGCAGACGATGATGCTGTTTTACGAATATTTTCTTCGGCAATACCCGCACTGTCTGCTAATTTATCGACAGATGCATGAAGAGAATCCTTTAATTGATCCGTCACTGGGTGGCTTGGCTCAGTCACGCCGTTTGCTGTGGTAGATTTTACCGTTTGCGATTTTGCTGATGCTTGTGTAGCCATAATACTCTCCTTAATATTTTGGGTTCAACATAAGAGGTGCAACGCTTATACCAATACTTTAACTTTTTGATTAATAAGAAATATTATGTTTACGACGTGGTTTGGGTAGTGAAAAGTTTGCAAGTCCCACGCACTGAGGTTGCAAACCTTTGTAATATTTTCGCAGTGTCTATGCGGACTGGTATTAGGCTAATGTCGCCCGCTTAGCCTACGACGGACTCTAAGTCATCTTTAGATACAGGCTTAAGGAGTGCGCTGTCGATACCAATAGATTTCATGCTTTCTGTGTCAGCTTCATGTCCGCTTACTATCGTTAGCGATGTGTCAGGAAGTGCTTTCTTCAGCTCAGCTGCAAGGTCATAACCGTTGTAATCGGGTAGTGTTAAATCCATGAGTATGTGGTCAAAACGTTGCTCTTGAGCTGTATTTAATGCATCTACACCACTATACGTAGTTGTAACTGTGTGACCTAAGTGTGAAAGAAACAGCTGTAAAAGCTCCGCCGCATCTTCATCATCTTCAATCACAAGGATTCGCTTGTTAATAACCCCCTTTTCACTCGACTTTTCATCAATGTCTGTCTTTTCGGGGCTAAGTGATGTTACATCTCGCTTGTTTTCATCTTCTGCTGAATAGGGGAGGTGTTTTTCCGGCGCAAACGGTTTGTCCAAAGGCATGTCAGCAACCTGAGCTTCTACGTTTGTAAACGTAACATGGTTACCAGGTGGCAAGTATTGAGAAAGCAAGGTGGCGAGCGCAAACCGGTCGATAGGTTTGCCGATAACATCATTAAACCCTTCTCGAATTAACGACTCTTTGAGTCCCTTCCGGCTGGCGGCTGTTACTGCAATAACAGGAATTTTTTTACCGTGACGGCGTATCGCATGAAGTGCTTCAATACCATTCATAACAGGCATGTGAATATCCATTAGCACCAGGTCGAAAGGTTGATTGTGTTCATCTGCTTCCAACACAGCTTCTAGCGCCTTAACGCCATTTTCAGCATAGCTGATATCCGCCTGTGACTGGCTCACTAAATGTCCGGTAAGCCTGCGTATTTCTCTTAAATCATCAACGATTAACACCCTTCCCGTCACACAGAGGTTGATACTACTTGATTCAACAGGTTGAATTTGCTCAAGCTGAAGGTCAACGAGAGGTTGTGATGAAATATTTCCGGGATCAATATTAAAAGTAAAGATACTTCCTTCGCCATGTCGAGAAGTAACTGTTATATCTCCACCGAGCTTAGTGACGAGCTCTTTGCATATTGCCAGCCCCAAACCAGCGCCGCCGTGGTTGGCCCGCATTACATCTTCGATTTGTTCGAAAGGTTGAAATATGTTTTCTAGCTTATCAGGAGGCATTCCAATGCCACTGTCCTCAACCGAGAAACATAAACGCGGCTCGTCTGCGGGCTCTGACGAGGGCACTTCAAGTGAAATCGTTAGCGTAATGCTTCCCTTGTCAGTAAACTTTACTGCGTTCGAGATTAGGTTGAGCAGCACTTGTCGCAGTCGAGTAGGGTCGGTCTTAATAAATTCAGGTATTTTGGTAGTTGAAACAACGTTAAGGCTTAAACCTTTGTCTTTCGCATTTAACCGCATAAGTGAATGGATGTCGGTAAGAAATGCCGATAAATTCACGTCTTGAATATTAAGCTCCAGTTTCTCTGCCATGATACGCGACATATCAAGAAGATCATTCAGCAAACTTAACAGATGCTTACCATTAGAGTGAATAATCGACAGTTCTTGTTGGAAAGGACTGTTGCGCGCGTCATCAATAAGTAGTTCTGTATATCCAAGAATAGAGGTCAGCGGGGTGCGGAGTTCATGACCCAAATGGGCGAGAAATTTGTCTTTCGCCTTGTTTTTTTGCTCAACTTTATTGCGTTCAAGCCGCTCGTTTTCGATGTCACGTCGCACCATTGCATAGCGTATGGTGCGCATAAATCGTGGAGACTCAATTTCAGATTTCTGCAAATAGTCAGCGGCGCCAGCACGCATGACCATTTCATCTACCGTTGCATCGGATTGGCCGGTTAAGATAACCACGGGTAGGCTAAATTGATTTGACTTTAAGACGCCTAAAACATCAATAGCGTTTTCTGCACCTAACAAATAGTCAAGTAAGCACAAATCGAAACTATCAGCTTTAAGTGCTTCCACTGCGTCTAAACTGTTTGTCACCCACGTTAGTTCAAACGAAGGTGACTCACATTGTTCCAGATAATCAGAGGTAAGGAAGTAATCATCTTCATCATCCTCGACTAATAAAACTTTAATAACCTCTGTCATCTAGTTCCCCGACTACTCGTGTGGCAACTCTACGAACTCTATCCAATAGCGTCCGAGCGCGCGCATTAGTTCAACCAGGCCTTCAAAGTTAACCGGCTTGGTTATGTAAGATGCACACCCTAAGTCGTATCCTCGAAGCATATCTTCTTCTTCCTTAGAGGTTGTTAAAATAACAACAGGAATACTTCTAAGTTTTGGATCGTTTTTAAGTTCTTGAAGTGCTTCTCTGCCGTCTTTTCTAGGCATATTTAAATCTAACAGAATAAGACTAGGACGTGGCGCAGAAGCGGGGTCTGAGTATTTTCCCTCATGACGCAAAAACTCTAAGAGTTCAACGCCATCTTCAACGCAGAACAAATTGTTTAAAACTCGACTCTCTTTAAGTGCATCAACCGTGAGCAAACGGTCGTCTTCATCGTCGTCTGCCATAAGGATGTTGATAGGTTGGGACTGTTTACGCGTCATTGGTTGTTTCTCCACTATTGTTGTTAGTTCCAAAAGGATCACTGTCTTTTGGCAGTATTATCGAGAATGTTGCACCCTCTCCAGGCTTGCTTATTGCTTTAATTTGCCCATTGTGACGTTCAACTATACGGCGGCAAACAGCTAAACCAATACCGGTTCCTTTGTACTCACTTCTACCGTGTAAACGTTGGAAAGGTGCAAATATTTTCTCCGCAAAGGACTGCTCAAACCCAATGCCGTTGTCAGTTACCGTGATTTTTATCCACTCGTACTCTTCGGAAATGAGGATATCTGATATATCTTCGGGAAGTGCATTGGTTACATTTATCGAAACAATGGGCTTGACGCCTTCACTTTGAAACTTGAGCGCATTGGAAATAAGATTTAAAAACAGCTGTTCAAGTTGCGATTTATCGCCACGAATGACAGGCATATCACTCACATTTATTTCGGCGGATTTTTCATCAATAGCAATTTCTAAATCGTCAATAACGCTGTTTATCGCACGATTGAGGTCAACCTCGCCAAATTCCTTACCACGAGTTGATACGCGCGAAAACGCGAGAAGATCTGATATTAACATTGACATCCGCTCTGCTGCATTGAGCATGCGTGCAAGGTAATCTCTACCTCGTTCGTCTATGACATCGTTATAACCTGACTCTAGCCTATTACCGAACGCACGAATTTTTCTTAGAGGCTCTTGTAAATCATGAGAAGCGACAAAAGCAAAGTCTTCCAGTTCTCTGTTACTCCTTGCAAGTTCCTCAGAAAAAACGCTTAGCTCCTGAGTTCGCTCAGCAATCTTAGTTTCTAGATCCTCATTCACAGACTCAAGATCAGCTTGGTACTTTTCATGTTCCCGAGAGTTAATTTTCAACAGTAAAAATACGGTGATAATCAGAAGCAGAGTAGTGACCGAAGAAATGATTAATGTGTTCACGGAATCGCGTCGTAAGCTCATCAAGTTAGCCAAATGCGTTCCTTGCATGTTTCTCTCAGAACTATCGATTTCACTGAAAAGCGTTTCGAAACGCTTATAGAGGATAATCCCTTTGTCACTTTTTAGGAGATCGATTGCCTCTTGCTCTTTACCTGCTTTTACCAGTTCAACAACTTCAACGACCTCGTTAACCTTGGCTTTTGTCAATAAAAGCAGCTGTTCTATTCTGTCAGTTTGCACTTTAATGTCAGATGAATATGAACTTACTTCTACTTCATCCATGACCTCATTGATAAGGCCCAATGTTTCTGTGTAGTCAGCAAGATATTTTTCATCATCGGTTAGCATGAAGCCTCGTTGACCAGATTCAATTCTGAGCACGGCAACATGTAACCTGTTTACCGCGTTAATTACGCGGTTGGTAGTGAAAAGTCTTGCTTCAAGGGCAGAAAGGTCATTTAAAGTATTTACCACATAAAAAGAATTAGCCGTTATCACAACAATGACAAAAACAACAATAATGATCCAACTGTAAACAGAAGACAGCACTTTAGAAATCATTTAACTAATCCGCAATGTTGTCACCCAAGTCTGAGGTCATTTCAGTAAGGGTGTGGCTGCAGTCTTTCGCACTGCTAATTATTTTGTCTAACGCCGCAATTGCCTTTTCAGGGGCGACGTCTCCGTTTAAAGCCATTTTTACAAGTTCAGCCTGCATTGAAATCCTGTTAAGCGGCTTGCGTGCATCGTGTACGAAAACACTTAGCTTCGAAAATTCCTCGCTAGTCATACCGAATACCTCTTTTTATTCGTCTTTACTTAAATCACCATAGGCATGAAGACGGTTATAAAGCGTTTTAGTGCTGATCCCCAGCATTTCGGCTGCGGTGGTTTTATTGCCGTTCACTTTTTCAAGCGTGGCATAAATGAGTTCTTTTTCTACGTCCTCTATTGTCCTACCTGCCTGTAGCGCAGGGGTAGTACTTTGCTTTTGCGCAAAAGGAGACTCAATCGTTTTAGGAAGCTCAATTTCACTTTTTTCTGGGTCACTCATGATTGCAGCACGGTGAACAAAATGTCTCAATTCGCGAACGTTACCCGGCCAGTCATAGGCTTGTAACGTTTCAAGTTGGCTATCTTCCCAACGATAAATCGAGCCATTGTCTTTGTTGAATTCAGCGATAAACGTTTTAGCAAGCAGCGGTATATCTTCTTTGCGTTCACGTAGGGGAGGGATAGTAATAGGAAAAACAGCAAGCCTAAAATAAATATCTTCTCGAAGTACCTTACTTTGTGCAATTTCTTCCATAGTGCGGTTCGTAGCCGAAACAACACGACAATTAACCGGAATCGATTTGGTTCCGCCAACGCGAAGTACAACTTTGTTTTCCAATACCCGAAGCAAATTCGGCTGCATATCAATTGGCATTTCTGTAATTTCATCAAGGAAAAGTGTGCCGCCTTCCGCTTGTTCGAATACACCTTCTTTTCTGCCTACAGCACCCGTAAATGCCCCTTTTTCATGACCGAATAATTCGCTTCCAATTAGTTCTTTAGAAAACGCGCCACAGTTTGTAGCGATATAGGGGCCTTCACTTTCAGAGGCGCGATGGATTGCGGCAGCAACCACTTCTTTACCTACGCCACTTTCACCTAGCAGCATAACGTTTGCACTTGTTTTACTGACGCGAGCAATAAGCTTATACAAGTCTTTCATCACCGGCGATTCGCCGATAAGTAAGTCAAAATGCTTCTCTATTTTTGCTTCTTCTGGCTCTTTACTCTTCTTTTTCTGACTTAGAACTGCTTCAATTTCTTCTCGTTGAATAGGTTTAACGAGGTAATCAACAGTCGGCCCACAAAGCCCTTTTATAACGCTCTTTACAGAAGGGTGACCAGTTATTAATGTAACTCGTGGTCGCTTTGGAAGTGCGTCTAATTCATTAAACAGGTGAGCCCCGCTACCATCAGGCAGCATAAAATCTAGTAAAACGTGGTCAAAGGTTTCTTTTTTTAACCAATCTCGCGCTTCTTCTAGTGTTCCGGCAGTAAGTACTTCATGCCCCAAAAATTCAATAATGGTACAGGCAACTTCTGTGAATTCGGCGTCGTCATCAACTAAAAGTACGGTTAGCACGTGGATGTCCCTCTCTTCTATTCCTAATTGGAAAAACTTGGAATTTAATCAATATTATGGTTTTCATAGTTCAGTCATCGCAGCATTACGAAATTTGCTATCGAAAGCTAGACAACTGCATACGTCAATTCTTTATAACTAGGAAAGTTAACTCGGCAGACGAAACAACCCATTCAAACTAGACCGCGTTTGTTGAGTAGTAACCTTTGAAGCTATTCCTATATTTCTAATTTTTGTTATTCGCAAAAACGTTTTATAAAAAGTGAATTTGCAAAAAACATTCCCATGCGCGCGATAGTTGTATCAAGTACCCAATGGCACATTTTTCGCACAGCTTTCATCTAATCATTGTTCGCAATATGGAGTGCTTTGTCTCGAAAATGCGCTTTATATTAGATTTTTAGCGAGGAATTCGTCAAACAGCATACCAGTTCACAGGTAAAGTTAAATCAAAGGATTTGAAAATGTTGGGAAAAACAGCTGAAAGATCAATGACATTATATGAGCTTCTTGGAAGAATGCAGCCCAGAGCTCAACAAGATGTCTTTCATCTTGCTGATTTTTGGAGTGTCTTAGAAAAAAGAGGCTTCGGTCCAATGCTTGCCTTGCCTTCATTTATCGCTTGTACACCTATTGGAGCTATTCCAGGAGTGCCATCTATAACAGGTGTGACGATTTTACTTATCTCTTTGCAAATTTTACTCGGTCAACGTCACCCGTGGCTCCCAGAAAAAGTAATGGAATTACAATGTGACGCCGACCAACTTAGATCGATAGTTGAAAAAGCGAAACCTTATGCGGTACGTATCGATCGATTCTTAGTTCCTCGGTGCTTTTTTATGCGTCAAACGGTTTTTCGATCGTTAATTGCATTGAACTGTATGCTATGCGGTGCGGTAATGATGCCACTGGAACTCATTCCGTTTATGGGTTTAATTCCTGCGTTTGCTGTTTTGGTTATGGCAATAGGTATGGCCACTGACGATGGAGCAGTGGCTTTAGTTGGTGTGTCTGTTTCACTTCTAGGTTTTGTTTTAGGTTTTGAACAGCTCAGCGGCATCTTGAGCTAGTCAAGACGTTTAATCCGTACTACTGTCTATGATTAAGTCGGAGGTTGGAAGGTTCATCGTTTGATAACGTAATTCTCCGATAAAAGCGCGAGCCGCAGGACCAAGTGTGTCACCATCCTCAAAAGATAGATAAAGCAGCGCTTTTCTCAACGCAGCATTGTTGTCCAACGGCAGGGGAACCAAGGTTCCGTCTTCAAGTTTGTCTTTAATAATAGCAATAGGCAACCACGCAAATCCTAAACCCTGCGCAATAACATCTACCGATGTCCTTACATGACTCACTGTCCACCGCTGTTCCGCTCCTAACCAGCCGACGTCAGCCTTACGTTCAGTTGATGAATCTCGAACCACAATCTGACGGTGAGCCTTTAAATCCTCTAACGTGAGTGTCCTACCCAACTGGTGTAACGGGTGGTGGGCGTGTGCGACGGCTACAAACTCGATCTCGCATAGATCTTCACTAAAACCATTTGGAAGGACGAAGGGCGAAATGCCCATATCCACCTTACCGCTGCTCAACAGAGAGTTTGCACCGCTCAATACGGTTTCCTCTAATTCAATACGCAACAAGGGATATTCGTCTGACACTTTTGCGAGAACGTTATATAGCAGTTCCGACGGAAATATTATATCGACAGCGATACGTAATGTAGTTTCTGTTCCAGCCTGAAGACTGCTTGCCACCGCTTCTAATTTGTGTGCCTCATCCAGCAAAAAACTAGCGCGACGATACATTAACTCGCCCTGCGGCGAGAGCTGTACTTTTCG
>MDSV01033433.1_pt1 | contig 17701 bp, 20 predicted proteins | sample 810851 | NCBI WGS metagenome assembly MDSV01 (sample SAMN05326640, study PRJNA326480) | marine metagenome | isolation source: seawater | place: Atlantic Ocean: North East | collected 2012 | reverse complement strand
TATAAATGAAATTACTTTTGATCTTAAAATAATATTTTCATGAATTTTTTTTCTTCTTAAATCTAAAAATCTATATTTAAGTCTAATCTCCTCACTATACTCTTGGTCACTAAAAACAGGCATAGGAAGTTCTTTACAACTACCAAGAATTTCAAATGATATTATATTAACTTCAATTTCTCCTGTATTAAGTTCAGCATTAATTGTCTCTTTACTTCTTGTCGCGACTTTTCCAATTATTTTAATAACACTTTCTAATTGAATTTTTTCTAATGTTTTAAAATTTACATTATTTTTATCAATTATACATTGAGTAACTCCATAATTATCTCTTAAATCTATAAATAAAAGATTTCCGTGATCACGCTTTTTATTTATCCAGCCAGATAACATAACATCTTGATTATTATTATTTCTGGTTAGTTCTCCGCAGCTATGGGTTCTATATTTTTGCAAAATGATTCCTTTTTAAATTTATATCATTTTTAATACTTCTTTAATTAATTTAAAGCTAAATGGGCTTCCTTTTTTTAATGAATATTTATCTAAAAGTACAATAAATTGAGAAATTTTTTCATACGATCTATCAATTCTTTTTATTATGTAATCAATATGTTTTTTTTCAATTTTTACTTGTTTATCAGAAAAATTTTTTGCTAATATCACGCTTATTAAATCGTCATCTGGTAGCTTTATCCCAACATTAAAACAGCTCATAACTCTTGATTTTAAATCTGGTAATTTAAACTTATAAAAATTAATTGGCTTAATTGAAGTAATTAAGAAATATTTATTGTCTTGCATTACCAAATTCCATAAAGAAAATAGTAAATTTTCATTAATTTTATTATCTACATTTTCAATTATTAATGCTTCTTTAGGTTTAAAATCAAAATAAGTCTTATCGTTTAATTGATTAGCTTTTAAATACAAACATGTAGTTTTTTTTCTTAAAATTGAAGCTAAGTGGGTTTTTCCTGAGCCTGGTGGACCATAAATGTTAATAATTTTTTTAATCCATTTTGGCCAATTATTAATAAAATCATAAGCTTCTTGATTACTAGAAGATACATAAAAATCTTCCATTTGATATATATTTTTTTTAGGAAATTTTAAAATTAACTGATCATTCATTAAAGTTTAACTCCCAATATCCTTGTTCGTTAATTAAATTATAACCAAATTTTTTAAGTTCATTTTTTAATTTTTTAGGATTACCATAATAATATATTTTGAAGAAAGAATAATTTATATTAAATTCCTCTAAAATAAAATTATCAATAATACTAATTTTAGAAAAGGTATTTTTTAGTTTATCAAAATCAGAAATATCACCTTGTAAAAATTTTAATTTAATTGACAATGGCATTAAAAGGTTAATTATATTAGCTTCTTTCCAAGTTTCTATTAGGGTTTTTTTAATTTCCTTCAAAATAGGTTCCAAACTTTTTTCATCATTAATATTTATATTTTTATAAGATATATTTTTAGTATTTTTATTATTATTAAAATTTGTTTTAATATGAATAGATAAATTTTTTTGTTCATAATTCATTATTGAAAATGCATAATTACTCACATTATACTTTTCGGTAAAATCATTTACATTTAATTCTTCAATATTCTTTTCCATTTTTTTTATTTTATTAAAATCCTCAAGATCATCGATTGGTAAAATAAACTTTATAGATTCATTAAAAACTTTTACATCTGACCATTTTTTATAAAAGAAATTTTCATCTAAACTTTGAACTTCGCTATTTATAAAAAGTATTGGAAAAAAGATAACATTAATATTTTCAGGTTGAGAAAATGAAATATTTTTACTTTTTAATAATTTTTTTACTTCATTATCATCGTAGTAAACTTTGAAAATTACTTTATATTTTTTTTTTTATAAGACTCTTCTAAAATTTGAAATCTACTAATTAATTTTTTTATTGTATTTAAGTTAATATTATCAATTTTATATAAATCTTTGTTGAGTAAAATTTTAGATTTAAGTATATTAAATGATTCTTTAAAAGCTTTATCTATATATTGGTTTCTAGAAAAATTAATATCAGTTTTTCCTTCAACTATTACATTGTCTACAACAAATACATCGTTGGCTAAACTTTTAGAAAATATTATTCCATAAAATATAGTTGCTGTTAAAATGATAAAAATATAATCTCTGAAATTATCTTTTAAATATTTATACATAAAAAATTTGCATGAAAAAAAACTATAATACTTATAAAAAAAGCGGTGTTAATATGGCAACAGCTGATAAGTTAGTAAAATACATCTCCAAAATATCAAAAAAAACCTACAAAAAAAACACAGAAATGAAATCCTTTAAAAATATAGGCAGTTTTGGTTCAATATTTGACCTTTCTAAATTAAAAATTAAGGATCCTATCATTGTTTCTTCAACAGACGGGGTTGGAACTAAAATTGAAATTGCTAACCAAATTAAAAAATATAATACAATAGGTATCGACTTGGTAGCTATGTGTGTTAATGATTTAATTGTTCAGGGAGCAAAACCAATATTTTTTTTAGATTATATAGCCATAAATAAACTTAATTTAATTAAAGTTAAAAAAATTTTAAATGGAATAGTTAATGGTTGTAGATTATCAAATTGTGCTTTGATAGGTGGTGAAACAGCTGAAATGCCAGGAACTTATGAGAAAAATAAATTTGACTTGGCTGGTTTCGCTGTTGGCGTTGTATCTAAAAAAAATTTGCTTACAAAAAATAAAATTAAATCAAATCATGTTATTTTAGCTGTTCCTTCATCTGGTATACATTCAAATGGTTTTTCTTTAGTTAGACATGTATTAAAAAATAAAATTAATAAAAATTTACCAAAGAATATTAAAAATGAATTATTAAAACCTACAAAAATCTATGTAAAAGAAGTTAACTTGTTAAATGATAAAAAATTAATTAGCGGATGTGCTAACATAACTGGAGGTGGTTTAATTGATAATTTAATAAGAGTAGTTCCAAAAAAATTTTGTTTAAATATTAATCTTAATAAAATTAAGACTAAGCCAATTTTTACGTGGCTAAAAAAAAATAAAATAAATGATTTGGAAATGTTACGAACTTTTAATTGTGGTGTTGGATTTTGTTTAGTTGCCGATAAAAAAAATGTAAATAAAATAAAGAACATATTTTCTTATGAATATAAGCCTTATCAAATCGGATATATATCAAATGAAAAAAAACAAATTAAAATATCAGGAAAAATTAAGTGGTAAAAAAATAAAAACATGTGTTTTTATTTCAGGTGAAGGTTCGAACCTTAATTCTTTAATTAATTATTCTAGAAATTATAATTTTCCTATTAAAATAGCATTAGTAATTTCAAATAATCGAAAAGCTAAGGGATTATTAATATCTAAAAAATATGGAATACCCAATAAATTTTTTTCATCTGCCAATAAAGAAAAATTTGAAAGAAATTGTTTATTAGAACTAAAAAAAAATAATATTAAATTTTTGTGTCTTGCTGGATTTATGTACATTTTATCACAAAATTTTATTCAAACTTTTAAACATAAAATAGTAAATATTCATCCTTCTTTACTTCCAAAATATAGAGGTCTCAACACACATAAAAGAGTATTAAAAAACAATGAAAAATATTCTGGGTGTACAGTTCATCTTGTTAACAATAAACTGGACTCGGGTAAAATAATCTTACGTAAAAAAGTTTTTATTGGCTTAAATGAAACTGAAAATTCATTAAAACATAAAATACTAAAAAAAGAACATGACTTATATGCTCAGTCAATAATTAACATCTTTAAATAAACTTATTTAAAAAAGAAATTTATTTCTTGAATACCATTTTCAATGCTATCTGACCCGTGAACTGAATTTTTGTCTATTGAAATTCCATATAATTTTCTTAAGGTTCCTTCATCAGCTTTATTTGGGTCTGTCGACCCCATTAATTTTCTATTTTTTAAAACAGCATTTTCACCTTCTAAAACCATAACAACTATAGGGCCAGACGATAAATAATTGCATAAATCGTTATAAAACGGCTTTGTTTGATGAACTTTATAAAATTCTGAAGCTTCTTCATTAGTTAGTTGAATTTTTTTACTTTTTAATATTCTTAGATTATTTTTAACAAAAAAATCTTTTATTTCGTTTTCTAAATTTCTTTCAACAGCATCAGGTTTTATTATTGATAAAGTTTGCTCAGTCATATTTTTTACTCATAATATTCTTTAACTAAATTATTTAATAATCTAACTCCAAAACCTGTTGCTCCTCCAGGATTTAAGCTTGCTGCTTTTTTAGAAAAAGCAGTTCCTGCAATATCTAAATGTGCCCATGGTGTTTTTTTTAATATAAACCTTTGTAAAAACTGTGCAGCAGTAATTGACCCAGCTCCACCTGCATAATTTATATTTTGCACATCTGCTATTGTAGAATTCATTAACTTATCATAATTTTTATGCAAAGGTAGTCTCCATACTTTTTCATTAACATTTTCACTAGATTTAAAAATATTTTTTGATAGTTCGTCATTATTAGAAAATAAACCTGCATACTCGTCTCCTAATGCCATTATAATAGCTCCTGTTAATGTAGCTAAGTCAATTATAAATTTTGGTTTAAATTTTTCTTCTGTATATGTAAGAGCGTCAGCAAGAACAAGTCTACCTTCTGCATCTGTATTTAGAATTTCAATAGTTTTTCCAGAATAGGATTTTACAATATCTCCAGGTCTTTGCGCATTTCCATCTGGCATATTTTCGACTAAACCTACAACTCCCACAGCATTTATTTTTGCTTTTCTTAATGCAAAACTTTTCATTAAACCAACAACTACTGCTGAACCACCCATGTCATATTTCATCTCTTCCATAAACCTAGCTGGTTTTAAAGATATTCCACCAGTATCAAAACATACACCTTTACCAACAAAAGCTAGAGGTTTTCCAAAATTACTTTTTGCTCCATTCCATTTTATAATTGCTAGAAAAGATTCATTTTCACTACCCTGTCCGACTCCTAATAATGAGTTCATTCCTAATTTTTTTAATTTTGATTCATTTAAAATCTCAACTTTCAAACCTAATCTTGTAAGTTTTTTAATTTCTTCAGTATACCTTTTTGGATTTAATACGTTAGGTGGTTCAGAAACTAAATCTCTGGCTAAAAAAACACCTTCTTTTATAGCGTTGTAATATTTGTAGCGGTTCTCTATTTTTTTTCTTTTTGAAGTAATAATTTTTGCATTAATTTTTTTATCTAATTTACTTTTATTTAAAGTTTTATATTTATTAAAAGTATAACTTTTAAGATTAAATCCAAAAATAAACTCTGAGAAAGATTTTAAAAATTTCTCTTCTTTTAGAACTAGTGTATCAGCAAGTATATCAATAGATTTTATATTTTTAAAAACACTAATCTTAGTAAACAAAGTGCTACCTGCTTCTTCGAAGTATGAATTATCATTTTTATTACTAATTTTTAATACAAAACACTTCTTTCCTTCAGTAATATCTATTGAGTTGATCAGTTCATTTTGATTTTTACTTTTTAAAGATTTTAAAAATGCATTTATTCTTGAAAAAGTATCCTTTGAGAATAAGCTATTTTTACCTACATATTCATATTTATCGGTCACAAATATAACAAATGCGTCCCCTGAAAGACTCAAACTCCCTGCAAAATTTAACATTATTTCCTTTCTTTAACGTATAAATTGAATTCTATTCAAAGTTGTTTTATTAACTATATATAACAATTATTTGAAATGAAAAACACAATTTACAAATATTTTTTTCATGAGTTTGTACGATACTTTATAGTGGTACTTTTCGCCCTAACTGCAGTAATTTGGACTATTCAGGCGGTAAATTTCTTAGATCTCGTGACAGATGATGGTCATGCTTTTTTAGTATATTTTTTTTACTCCTTATTAACATTGTCAAAAATCATAACAAAGCTATTTCCGTTTTCATTTTTAATTGCTTCAATTTTAACAATTTTAAAATTTGAAAAAGACAATGAATTAATAATTTTGTGGACATCAGGATTAAACAAAATTCATATTGTTAACCTAATGCTGCGTATTTCATTAATTATGATGTTTATACAACTATTACTAACCACTGCTATGAATCCACAAATTTTAAATTTTTCTAGATCCTTATTAAAAAATTCACAATTACAATTTGTTGGGTCTCTGCTAAAGGAAAAACAGTTTAACGATACAGTAGAAGGTTTAACTATTTTTGTTGAAGAAAAAGAAAGTGACGGAACCTTTAAAAATATTTTCATTAGAGATGATGGAAATATTGTAACCAACATATCTACAGGTTCGTCTACTATCTATGCAAAGTCTGGTTATATTGGAAATAATAATTCAAGTTTAATTTTACTAAATGGAAATATGCAAAAATCTGAATCTAATAATGATATTACCATAATTAAATTTGAAAAAACTGCCTTAAATCTTTCTGGTTTATCGACTAAAACTACTTCTGAACCTAAAATTCAAGAAACTTCAACTAGAAGATTATTAGAATGTATGAATAAAAATAATTTATATACTCTTAACTGTCTTGTAAATAAAGAAAATATTGAAGCAGAAGAAACACATATTAAACAAAATAGAATAGAAATTAATAAAAGATTTGGAATGCCAATTTTTATTCCATTAGTTGCACTTGTGTCATGTTTTCTTCTTTCCGGCAGACGAGATAAAAAAATAAATTTTAATAATAAATATTTATATTTTGCTATTGGATTTATAATCTTAGTAAGTTCAGAAATTACTGTAAGATATTCTGGCAATTCTTTTAATTATTCAGCATTATATTATGGCATACCAATAATTCTTCTTCCATTGATATATTTATTTTTAATTAGACTATTTAAATATGAGAACTTAAACTAAAATGATTAAATCTTACATCTTAAATAAATATTTGGCTGAAGAATTTATAAAAGTGATTTTAAATATGACTTTTGTATTTTTTTGTTTAGGATTTATTATTAATTTTTTTGAAGAAATAAATTTTTTTAAAGATTTTGATGTTAATGTTTATACTCCTATAATGTTATCAATGCTTTTTGTTCCAAGCATGACATACAACATGTTTCCATTTATAATTTTATTATCTGGAATTTGGTTTTTTCTTAAAATTAAAAAAAATGATGAAATAATTGGACTTAAAGTTTCTGGTATATCAAATTTTTCTATAATTGTAGTTCCAAGTATCGTTTCATTTCTTTTAGGAGTTTTTTTTATTTTATTAATTAATCCAGTTACATCTACCCTTGTAAAAAAATATGAAACAATAAGAGGAGATTATGAAACTCAAAAACATGAATATTTAGCTACTATTAATGTAAATGGAATTTGGATTAAGGAAAAAAGTTTTGATAAAAACTTTATTATTAGATCATCAAATTTAGAAGAAAATAATTTAATTAATCTGACAATTTACGAATTTGATAATAATAATAATTTTATTAGAAGAATTGAGTCTGATTCAGCAGATATAAGTAGCAAAAAATGGAATATTAAAAATCCTACAATAACAGATAAAGACGGTAAAGTTTTACCAAATGATTATGAAATTTTTATTTATTACAGTTTGTATGACCTGCAAATGATTAAAAGTTTATATTCTAATCTTGATACAATATCTTTTTGGAATTTAAACAATGAAATTGAGCTCTTAGAAGATAGAGGTTATTCTACTAAAGGGATGAGAACTATGTGGCATCGTGCTTTAGCTTTCCCTTTTTTCCTATTAAGTATGCTTTTATTAAGCGGAGTATTTACTCTTGGCATGCAATTCAAAGAAAATAATTGGTCTTATGTTTTCATATCAATAATAGCAAGTGCTTTAATTTTTTATCTGAATGACTTCTCTGCAGCATTAGGAAAAACAGAAAAATTACCTGTCGAGATTTCTGTATGGGTTCCAATTATAGCTATTTTTATTTTTTCTACAGTAGGATTAATACATGCTAATCAAAAATAAATTATTTATTAAAATTTTATTTTTTTTAAGTTTAGTATTATTTAATTCAAATATTAATGCTGAAGAATTTGATATTTCTGCTACTGAAATTAAAATTGACAAAAAAAATAACATAGTTACAGGCATAGGATCTGTTGAAGTTATAGATCAAGATGGCAGAGTAATAAAAGCTGATAAAGTAATATATAGAAGGGAAAAAGAATTTTTGTCTGCAGAGGGATCAGTTAAAATTAATGATATAAATGGAAATGTTATTGATTCAGATAAAGCTACATACGATAAACTAGAGGAAATAATTACCAGTTATAAAAATTCAAATTTATTTTTAGCAACTGGATACACAATAAAATCAAATAGAATAATTTATAATATAAACAAAAAATTAGTAAATTCAGATCTAAAAACTACTTTTACGGATACTGATGGAAATACTATAGTTACTGATATGTTTCAGTATAATATAGATAAAAATTTATTTTCATCAGTAGGAAAAATTAAAGTAACAGATGTAAATAAAAATAAATACAATTTTAAGGAAATACATGTTGATACAAATAGTAAGGAAATGATTGCTTCTGATGTGAGTGTAATAATGGATCAAGAAACTTTTGGTATTGATAAAAGAAGTGATCCTCGTTTTGTTGCTAACAGTGCAGCAGTTTCCGAAAATGAATCTAGTTTCACAAAGGGAGTTTTTACAGTTTGTAAAAAAAGAGGTAAAAAATGCCCTCCTTGGTCACTTCAAGCAAAAAAAATAAAGCACGATAAAATAAAGAAGACTATTTATTATGACTCAGCTTTATTAAAAGTTTATGGAGTTCCTATATTTTATTTTCCAAAATTTTATCACCCAGACCCTACGGTAAAAAGACAATCTGGTTTTCTTAGTCCGTTCTTTACAGATTCATCAACTGTAGGTACAGGTTTTGGTTTACCTTATTTTTGGGCAATAGGAAAAGATAGAGATTTAACATTTACACCAAAGCTTTATAATAATGAAAATATTTTACTACTAAATGAATATCGACAAGCTTTTAAAAATGGTTTTCTTACTTTAGATTCTAGTTTTACAGAAGGTTATAAAGAAACAACTTCTAAGAAAACAAAAGGTTCAAGAAATCATATTTTTGCTTTGTTAGAATTTAATCTAGGAAAAAATAAACCTTATGAAAGTTTATTTGCTATTAAAACACAAAGAACATCTAATGATACTTATTTTAGAGCACATGATATTAATACAGGTTTAGTTAATTCTGCAAATACAAACCTGATAAATGAAATCAATTATAATTTTAAAAAAGATAATATGTTTTTTGATGTCAAAGCCCAAGCTTTTGAAGATTTACGAAAAAATAAAGATAAATATGAATATATTTTACCTAACATAACTTTTGGTAAAAATTTCTTTTCAGAAAAATTTGGATTTTTAGACTTTAAATCAAATATCTACCACAGAAATTATGAAGGGAACAAATATACAACATTTTTAAATAATGATCTTTTATGGAGCCCCGGTTCTTTTATAACAGAAAGAGGATTTCTTAATACTGTGGAAGGTATGGTCAAAAATGTAAATTATGAAGCAAAAAATACAACAGATTTAAAAACTAGTGGTACTATAAATGAATTAAGTAGCGTTATAAGTTTTAAAAGCTCATTACCTATGGAAAAGAGTAGAGAAGATTCTTCTAAAACTTTTTCTCCAACCTTTATGGTTAGATACGCTCCAGGACAAATGAAATCACTAAGAGATGATGATGTTTTTTTAAATTATTCTAATTTGTATGCATTAAACAAAACCTCGGAAATTGAAAGTGGACTAAGTACTATTTTAGGGTTTGATTATACATTGAACAAAAAAAAATCAGATGGATCGCAAGAAAATAAGCTAGGCATATCAATGGGGCAAGTTTTTAATCAAAGAAAAAATAAAGATTTGCCATTAAGTAGTTCTCTTGATCAAAAAGTTTCAGATTTAGTTGGTCAAATTAATTATAATTTTTCTGAAATAGGCAATATCGGTTACTCTTTTGCATTGGACAATAATTACCATGATTTAAACTACAATGAAATTTCAACAGGTTTAGATTTTGGGAAAATATCTTTTAATTTGAATTATTTAGAACAGAGAAGCCATGTAGGTAACGAAAATTATATTAATAGCGGTATTTCATTGGCTATAAATGAAAATAGCAAATTAGGATTTTCTACAAAGAAAAACTTTAAAACCGACAGTACAGAATTTTATAATATTAATTACCAATATGAAATTGATTGCTTAACAGCGGGACTAGAATTTAAAAGAGACTTTTATGCAGATAAAGATATAGAGCAAAAAGATACTTTAATGTTTGTAATTAAATTTGTTCCTTTTGCAGGAGCTAGTGCTCCACTAATAAAACCGTGATTAAAATTAAAAAAATAATTTTAAGTATTGTAATATTATTATTTTGTTCGCAAAATTTATATGGTGTTATAAAAGATTCTCTCTATGCAACTGTAGGGACAAAAGCAATTACTTACTCTGATATAATAAATGAAATTAAAACTATTTTAATTCTAAATAATCAAAGTTATTCTGAAGATAAAAGACAACAATTAGAAGCGGCAGCAATGAAATCACAAATTCAAAGGAACATCAAACAGATAGAAATTGAAAAACATCCTAATTTAAAATTCAATAGTTTAGACCTAAATAACCAACTAGAAAAATTAGCAAGAAATTTAAATATGAGTTTAGATATTTTTAAAAATACATTTAATAAAAATAATGTTGATTTTTCAATTGTAAAAAAACGTATTGAAACTGAATTGCTATGGAATAGTTTAATATTCCAATTATATAAAAATAATTTAACGGTAGATGAAAATGAAATAAAAGAGCAACTTACTTTTATAAAAACTAAAAAGACTACAAATGAGTTTTTGCTTTCTGAAATTATATTTAAATTAGAAGAAAAGGATATGATAGAATCTAAAACTAAAGAAATCAAAAAAAGAATTGAAACTGAAGGCTTCGCAAAAGTTGCTATGAGTTTGAGTATTTCTGAAAGTGCTGAAAGAGGTGGAAGTCTTGGTTGGGTAAGTGAAAACGTTATTGCTAAAAAATTGCAATCTATAATATTAAACACTCCTGTAGGTGGGGTTTCAAAACCTGTTTTACTATCAAATGGTATACTAATTTTTAAAGTCGAAGATAAAAGAAGCCATAAAACTGAAATTGATATAGAAAAGGTTAAAAATGAATTGGTAAATAATGAAAAAGAAAAATTACTTAAAATGTATTCTATGTCTCATTATGATAAATTAAGAAGATCTGTTTCTATAGACTATTATATGAAAAAATGACTTTACCTATTGCTATAATAGCAGGAGAACCTAATAGTATTTCTTCAGAAATAATTTTTAAAAGTTGGTTATTAATTAAAAAAAATACCCACAAACCAGTATTTATTATTGGAAATATTAGATTGCTCAATCTTCAGAAAAATAAAATGAAGTTTAATATAAATATTAAAAAGATTGATAAAAACTTTAAAAATAAAGATTTATATGGAAATAAAATTCCTATTTATGATGTAAATTATAATCAAAAAAAAGTATTTCAAAAGATTTCAAAAAAATCTAATAATTATATATTTGAATGCTTTGATATCGCTGTAAAACTAATTAAAAAAAAGAAAATTAGAGGTTTTATCAATTGCCCTATTTATAAAGAAACTCTTCTTAACAAAAAATATAAAGGAATTACTGAGTTTCTGTCAAAAAAATCTGGAGCTAAAAATAATGAAGTAATGCTTATATACAATAAACAATTAGCTGTCTCTCCATTAACTACACATATACCGATCAGTGAGGTAAGTTTAAAAATTAAAAAAAACGATATAATAAAAAAAGTTGAAGTAATAAATAACTTTTATAAAAGAATTATTAAAAAGAAACCTAAAATTGCTATTTTAGGCTTAAATCCACATAACTATAATCCTAAAAAAAATTCAGAAGAAGAAAAAATTATAATTCCAGCTATTAGAATAATTAAAAATAAAGGTATAAATATAACAGGTCCAATACCTCCTGATGCTAGTTTTGCTATATATAAAAAATATAAATTTAATGTTATTTTTGGAATGTATCACGACCAAGTACTAACACCGTTTAAAGCATTATTTAAATATGATGCTATTAATATAACACTGGGTTTACCTTATATAAGAATATCTCCAGATCATGGAGTTGGGGAAAATATAGTTGGAAAAAGAGTTGCTAACCCTAAAAGCTTAGTTGAGTCTATTAAATTTTTTAATTTAATTAAAAGTTAATGATTTTTAAAAAATTTACTAAAAAAAGTCTTGGGCAAAATTTTTTAATAGACAAAAACATTATTAAAAAAATAGTCAATGTTTCAAACGATTTAAAAGATAAAATTATTCTAGAAATTGGCCCGGGTAGTGGAAATTTAACTACAGAAATTTTAAATAAAAAACCAAAAAAAATTATTGCTATTGAAAAAGATAAAAATTTATCAATATCTTTAAAAAATCGTTTTATTCTTAATAAGAACTTAAAAATAGTTAATGATGATATAATGAATATAATAAAAAAAACAAATAAAGAAAAAAATGTTATTGTATTTGGAAATCTCCCATACAATATTTCAACACAAATATTAGCATCACTAATAATGTTAAAAAAATGGCCACCTTGGTATGAATCTTTAATCTTTATGTTTCAAAAAGAAGTTGCCGATAGAATTTTAGCAAATACTGGGTCTAAGGAATATGGAAGATTAGCTGTTTTGTGCAACTGGAGATTAGAAATTAAAAAACATTTTGATGTTTCTCAAAATTGTTTTTATCCTAAACCAAAAATCAAATCTACTATACTTTCATTTATACCTAAAAAAAATATAAAATATAAAATTAAAAATCCAAAAAACTTAGAACTAATAACAAGAGTTTTATTTTCAAATAGACGAAAAATGATAAATAAAAGCTTAATGAAATTATTTAATAAAAATAAAAATAAAATTAAAAATTTAAATTTAGATACTAGATGTAGGGCAGAAGAATTAAGTAATGAAACATTTTACAAAATTGCGATAAGTTATGAAAAAATTAACTAATTAATTCATCAACCTTTTTCTTTATTTCATCAATATCTTGTTTTTCAGCAAAACCTTTTTTTTCTGAATTCATTATAGATAATATTTTATTATAACAAGCATCTAAGTCATCGTTAACAACAATATAGTTATATTCATTCCAGTGAGATAATTCCTCGTTAAACTTTTTCATTCTTTTTTCTATTAAACTTGTTTGACCTTCGTGTCGATTTAAAAGTCTCTCTTTTAAAACTTCAATATTTGGTGGTAATATAAAAAATGTATATAACGTTAAATTGTCTATTTTTTTAAGTTGTTGTGTTCCTTGCCAATCTATATCAAATAACACATCTTTACCCGAACTTAAAAAGTTTTGGACTGGTTTTTTTAATGTTCCATAATAATTATCGAAAATTTTTGCATACTCAAAAAAATCATTATTTTTAATTAAAAAGTCAAATTCTTTTTCGCTAACAAAAAAATAATCTTTTCCATCGATTTCATTAGGTCTCGGTTTTCTAGTAGTATGTGAAATTGATATTTTAAAATTAGAATTATTTTTTGCAATTTTTTTTGTTAATGTAGTTTTGCCAGCACCTGAGGGTGATGATAAAATAAACATCATCCCTTTTTTTTCTGTAGCCATATTTAAATTTATCGGCTTTTTTTTAATGTTTGTTAGGCTGATTTATTGCCTTCAATAAATTTTATTGCATCACCAACAGTAAGAATTTTTTCTGCTTCACTATCTGAAATTTCAGAACCAAATTCTTCTTCGAAGGCCATTACTAATTCTACAGTATCTAAACTATCGGCGCCTAGGTCGTCAATAAAACTGGATTCATCTGTAACTTTTGCTTCTTCTATTCCTAAATGATCAGCAACCATTTTTTTTACTTTATTTCCTACATCTTTTGTCATTTGTAATTCCTTAAATTGAGTTATTTCCCCTTAATAATATATTCATTAAGTTTGTCAAGACATATACATACCGCCATTAACATGGATCGTCTCTCCTGTTATATATGACGCTTCATTAGAAGATAGAAAAGCGACACAGTTAGACACATCTTCGCCAGTTCCAAGTTTTCCCATGGGAATTCTTGATGTTAAATATAGTTTAACCTTTTCAGCAATATTCATTGTCATATCCGAAACTATGAATCCTGGAGAAACACAATTTACAGTAATATTCTTTTTTGCGTATTCAATAGCAAAACTTTTAGACATTCCAATTATGCCTGCTTTTGATGCAGCATAATTTGTTTGTCCAGCATTTCCAGTATGACCAACAACAGAAGTTATATTTACTACTCTTCCAAACTTATTTTTTAACATTTGTTTAATTGAATATTTAGTTAATAAAAAAGTAGAAGTAAGATTAATATCTATTATTTTTTTCCATTCCTCATCTTTCATTCTTAACGAAAGATTATCAAAAGTTTTGCCAGCGTTATTAATTATTATATCTAACCCACCCAACTCTAATGCCACATTTTCAATAAACTCTTCAATTCTCGAATGTTCTGAAATATCAAATTTTTTAACTTTAATATTTGAATATAATTTTTTAATTTTATCTAATTTTTCAGCATTGGTTCCAGTAGCAAGTATATTACCTCCCAGTGAATCAAATTTTTTCACCAATTCTCCTCCTATACCACCAGTTGCGCCAGTAATTAAAATTTTCTTGTTTTTAAAATCAATCATTTTTTATATCATCTAAGGTATTCACATTTGATACTTTTACATTTTTATTTATTTTTTTTACTAGACCTGAGAGCACTTTACCAGGACCAATTTCTAAAAAATCACTAACTCCAGATTTTATCATATAATTTACACTTTCTCTCCATCTAACTCTTGATGTAATTTGGTCTATTAATAATGATTTGATGACATTTGGATTAACTTCTTCTTTTGCAGTAACATTACTAACTACTGCAGGTTTAAATTTGACAAAATTTGTTTGGTTAATTTTTTCTTTCATGCTCTCTGCAGCACCTTTCATCATTGAACAATGAAATGGAGCGCTTACTGGTAAAATTATACCTCTTTTCTTTTTTTTTTTTAAACTATTGTTAAGCGATTGGATAGCTTTTACTTCTCCGCTAACAACAACTTGACCATTGCTATTATCATTAGCTATCTCGCATATTTCATTTTTTGGTAATAGCTCGATTTCATTTTCAATTTCATCAATTGTCATACCTAATACAGCAATCATAGTACCTTGGTTGGGAGGTACTGCTTCTTGCATCGACTTACCTCTTTCGTGTAACAAATATACAGCTTGTTCAATTGTTAATGATCCTGCACACACAAGCGCTGTATACTCACCCAGAGAATGTCCTGCAAAAAATTTTGCGTCATTCAAATTTGAATTTTTCTTTAAAATTTCAAAGATAGAAACTCCTACTAACATAATTGCTGGTTGTGTATTTTTGGTTAACTGAAGTTCTTTTTCTGGTCCATTAAATATAATGTTCGAAAGTGAAAAACCTAGAGTTTTATCTGCTAATTCAAAATTCTTTTTAACTAAATCGAACTTATTATAAAAATCTAAGCCCATACCTACATATTGTGATCCTTGACCGGGAAATAAAACTGCTCTCATAAAGTATTTAAAGTATTAATATAATTGAATTTTACTAGTTGTATATTTAAATATTTAATAGTATAAAACTTTGATTTTTATATTACAAAGAATGTTAACTAGGAGAAAGACAAAATTACTATAGAAAAACATATATGAACTGCTACGAACACGTATTTATAACAAAAGGCGATCTGACAGAAAGCCAAAGTAAAAAAATCATAGGAAAATACGAGGATATTATAAATAAAAATTCAGGAAAAGTTCTTAAAACTGAAGAATGGGGCTTAAGAAATTTAGCTTACAAAATTAAAAATGTAAAAAAAGGTTTTTATTTTCATTTTAAATTTGAGGGAGTTGCAGAAACTATAGAAGAATTGGAAAGAACTGAAAATATTGATGATATGTTAATTAGATTTTTAACAATAAAAGTTAAAAAACATGACCTAGAAACAAATTACTTTGCTAAAAAAGAATTGGATAAAAAAGTAGATTAAAATGAAAAGAAAAAAAAATATTAGAAAAAAAAGCTCTTCTTTTTCAAAGCTTAGTTTATTTCAAAAATCAGGTACCAAATTTTTTAAGCCATGCCCTTTGTCAGGTAAAAACCCACCAGTAATAGATTATAAAAATATTAAATTATTAAAAAAATACTTGTCAGATAGTGGAAGAATTTTACCATCAAGAATAACTTCTGTATCTCAAAAGAAACAAAGGGAACTATCTCAAGCAATAAAAAGAGCTAGATTAATATCATTAATATAATATTAGGAATTTAAGATGGAAGTTGTATTATTAGAAAATATAAAAAACCTAGGTCAAATAGGTGATGTGGTTAATGTCAAAAGAGGACATGGAAGAAATTTTTTAATTAAATATAATAAAGCACTTAAAGCTTCTAAAGAAAACATCGATTTAGTTAATAAAAGAAAAACAGAACTTAATCAGAAAAATCTTGAGCTTAAAAAAAGTGCTAAGAAAATTTTAGACATGATCAATCAAACGCAATATAAATTTTATAAAAGAGCAAAAGAAAATGGTGAATTATATGGCTCTTTAAAACCGATCGAATTATCAAATTCTATTGAAGAGGCTCATAAAGTTAAAATTAAACCGTCTCAAATAGATTTAGCTAGTGAAATAAAAAAGATTGGCTCATATTCGGCTAATATTAATTTACATGCAGAAATCCAAGCTAAAATTCTTATTGAAGTTGTAAAACAAGAAGACGAAAATTAAATCTACCATCTGTTTTTCCACAGAAAACTTATTTAGTGTATAACTTTGAAGTTTTATTATTATTTTTTTAGTATTAAATATTCAAAATAATGTCAACACTTAATCAACCATTCAAAATAATAGATAATCAGCAGAAAAAAATGCCTTGCAACATCGAGGCTGAACAATCAGTACTTGGTTCAATTCTAGTTTCTAATGAAATCTATGACGAAATTTCCCAAATAGTTGATGCTGGTAAATTTTTTGATCCCATTCATGCTAAAATTTTTGAAACTATTGTAAATTTAATTTCAAAAGGTCTTTTAGCAAACCCTATTACTTTAAAAAATTTTTTTGAAAATGATGAGGGTTTAAAAGAATTAGGTGGACAGGAATACTTAATAAAAATTACAAAATTCTCAACTTCAAAAAAACAAACTATTGATTACGCTAATATTGTTCAAGAAATGCATGTAAGAAGAGAATTAATAAAAATTTCAGAATCTGTTTTATACGAAGCAACTAGTAATAATGAAATTACAACTTCAGGTGAAGATTTAATACAAAATGCAGAAAAATCTTTATTTGATTTAGCTGAAAGAGGACATTTTAATCAGTCATTTATGAAGTTTGAAAACGCTTTAAAACAAACAATTGAAATGGCTAAAAGCGCTTATCAAAATGATGAGGGTATTGTTGGTGTTCCAACAGGTCTAGTTGATCTAGACTCACGACTTGGTGGTATGCATAAACAAGATTTAATTATTATTG